>Ga0302324_100000277_pt1 | contig 137709 bp, 138 predicted proteins | sample Palsa_T0_1_FD_201949 | JGI IMG/M metagenome (GOLD analysis project Ga0302324, IMG submission 201949) | Peat permafrost microbial communities from Stordalen Mire near Abisko, Sweden - Palsa_T0_1 | ecosystem: Environmental > Terrestrial > Soil > Palsa > Peat permafrost | place: Sweden: Abisko...
AAAGGAAGCAGATTTCTGCCGTGGATGTCGAGCGACATCTACGTAGCAAGGGTAGCTGTGCCCCTGTAACGACTTCTCCATCTGCTCAGTGGAGAGATGGCGCCGCGATGCCGGAATCTCGGCGTGGCGCCATAACACGCCGGCCCCTGGAAACAGGGTGAAGGTATAGTCTATGCCCGCAGTAATGCGGGAATCACATGCGTGAGACAGTTCGGTCCCTATCCGGTGTAGCCGTAGGAAATTTGAGGAAGGCTGTCCCTAGTACGAGAGGACCGGGACGGACGCAGCTCTCGTGTGCCAGTTGTCCTGCCAAGGGCACGGCTGGTTGGCGACCTGCGGAAGGGATAAGCGCTGAAAGCATCTAAGTGCGAAGCTCGTTCCAAGATGATATTTCCCACTGGGTCAACCAGGTAAGGCCCGTGGTAGACGACCACGTTGATAGGCCGGAGGTGTACGCACAGCAATGTGTTCAGCCGACCGGTACTAATCGGCCGAGGGCTTGGGGACAATCCCGCTCGTGCTCGCTATGGAACGCTCAAAGGAACAGGTCGCGGCATCACGCCCGGCCTGTCTCGAGCATGGTTTCCGGTGGCCATAGCGGCAGAGTCACACCCGTTCCCATCCCGAACACGGAAGTTAAGCCTGCCAGCGCCGATGGTACTTGGGGGAAATCTCCCTGGGAGAGTAGGACGTCGCCGGAATAATCGTGGAGAAAGGCCCCGCGCCTTGTCGGTGCGGGGCCTTTCCGCGCCACCAGCCCGGTAGCATCGACCGCCATGCCCAAACCCGGTCAACCTCGTCGCGGGCAAGGTGCCGGCAGGCCGGAGCGTTCGGACGGGTCGAAGCCCCGGGGAACAGGGTCGGCGGGGCGCGCCGGCCGAGATGATCGGCTCCGCCCGGGATCGGAGCGTTCCGGTGCTCCCTCCGCGTCGGATAGGCGCGGCTCGGCGGCGGGTCCGCGGCGTGCGTCGTCGGACCGCAGTGGCGGCGCACCCAGTTCGGACGGCCGCACCAGCCGAGACAGACCTCCTCGCCCGGCCTCGGAACGCGCCGGCCGAGATGGTCGACCTCGCTCGAGTTCGGAGCGTTCCGGTGGTCCCCCGGGTTCGGATAGGCGGGGCTCGGCGGCGGGTCCGCGGCGTGCGTCGTCGGACCGGAGTGGCGGCTCCGCTAGATCGGACGGCCGCACCGGCCGCGACGGCCCCACCTCCGATCGGGCTGGGCGCCCAGCGGCGTCGGCTCGCCGCTCCTCGCCGGCCGCTTCGCGCGGGGCATCGGCAGAACGCACTGGTGGCCCGTCGTCTTCGAGCCGGCGCTCTCCGGCGGCAACCCCCCGGGGGGCACCTTCGGATCGAGGCATCAGGAACGGATCCGGCTATCGGCGCGCCGATGACGATCGAGGGTCGGCCCGACCGGCTCGCCCGGCCCGGGCCCCGAGGTTTGACCAGGACGGGCGTCCGGTCCGCGAGGGACCCCGGGGCGGCGACCGGGTGGGCCGGGACGAGCCGAGTGCGACGTGGCGGCCCGGACCCCGCGTCAACAACAAATGGGGAGGCGTGGCCCGCCGGGGTGCTCGCTCTGTCGTCGACGGTCCGGCTGGAGGTCCTTCGGCCTCGGAGTTGTGGCGCGACGCGGTGGCGCGAGCCGAGGGTGATCAGGCCGCCGAGACCCGGGAGGCCTGGACGCCCGACGAGGTGTGGGTGGAAGAGCCGGCCGCAGAAGCCCCTGGACCGGGAACGCGTTCGCGGGCCGCGCCGGCCCCGCGTCGTAAGACGCCGGTATCGACTCCCCGAGAGTGGGCGACCGGCAAGGAGGGCATCGCTTCGCCCGGCGGGCATCGACGCAAGCTGCCGAGACCGGTGGTCGACGAGCTCGAGGCGGCTGCCGGCGCCGCCCGCGGGGCGAAGCTGGCCCATCGCATCGCGGATGCAACGTACGCCTACGAGAGAGAGCGATACCAGGAGGCTCGGCGGACCCTCAGGATCCTCGCCGACGAGGTGCCGGAGTCGGCGACGGTTCGCGAGCTGTACGGGCTGGTGCTGTATCGGACGGGCCAGTGGGCGGCCGGGGCGAAGCAACTCGAGGCGTTCCGGCAGATGACGGGCTCCTTTGACCAGAACCCGGTGCTCGCCGACTGCTACCGGGCCCTACGGCGCTACGACGACGCGCAACAGGTTTGGGACGACCTCCGCGAGGCTTCTCCTAGCGGAGACCTGGTCGCCGAAGGCCGGATCGTGGCGGCAGGTTGTCGCGCCGATCAGGGAGACCTCCAGGGGGCCATCGCTCTTCTCGAGCGCTCCGCCCGGAAAGTGAATCGCCCGCAGGACCGCCATCTGCGCCAGTGGTACGCCCTGGCCGACCTGTATGAGCGGGCCGGCGACGTGCCGCGGGCTCGCGATCTCTTTTCCCGGATCGCAGCCAACGAACCTGACGCCTTCGACGTCGGGGTGCGGCTCCGCAGCTTGCGTTGAGGATCAGGAGCCGAAAAGAACTGCTTGATCAACCCACCCGCCGTTGACCCGCGACCCCAGGAGCGGGGTGACCACGTCGGTGGCCGGGTCGTACCACGACAGGGAGTTACTCGTCGGGGCCGCGCTCCCGGTGTCGCAACCGGGCGTCAGCGTGATTGCCAGCTGATTTCCGAAGGCGCCGAGCCCGGCGACGCTTCCGCCGGTCGGTGTGTTGGGCACGGCGAGGCGATTCGTCGACCCGTCAGCGTTGAGATTGTCGAGCCAGGTGGTACCGCAGGCTCCCTCTTCGACATAGGTGCCCTCGGGAAGAGACCAGGCGTCGAGGTAGGCACCGGGGGAGGCGGCGCTCGTGAGGGGCGTCGGGGACGATCCAGAAGCGGGGACGAGCCACAGCTGGCTGGGGCAGCTGTCAAGCATCTCGTCGGCATTCCACCACCGGACCACGCTGCAAGTGCTCTGGCCGGGCGGGAAAGGTAAAAAGGCGACGGGTTGTCCGCCGTTGCTGACGAGTTCGAGGCCGTTGCGGGTGTCGAGAGCCAGGTCCGCACCGTCGGGCGACTCGACGTACGAGCCGTCCGAGCTGCCGGCCTCGGGGAAGGTCGTCGGGTAGCTCTGCTGGAGGCTCCCGGCCAAGCTGAAGCGCTGTATCGGCGTGGTGCCGGACTCCTGGCTCATCCCGGGCACGATGAAGGCCTGACCGGTCGGTCTGGTGAAGTCGAGATCGGCAAACGGCTGCTGGGCGCCGATGGAGATGCTGTTGGTCGAGTCGGTCTGCAGGTCGAGAACGGTGGCCGACGACGAGTCACTCGATACCAGCAGCGCCCTGTGACCATCTCCCGACCAGTCGGATAACTGGGTTGCCGACGGAGCGAGACCAAGGTCGTACCGACCGCCCTCGGGGTCGATGAGAAAGAGCGTCGAGGTCGAGGTGGCCGTTCCACTAGCGGATGCGTCGGGGTTGCTGGCGCTCCACTGGGCCAACAACCAACCCGAGCCGACTATCGACCAAGGCACCTCGCCCGCGGAGCCCTGGGTGGCCGCCGGGAGCATGGTCGGTGCGGCCGTGGATGGGACGCTTGACGCTGGGGCCGTCGACGGCGGAAGCGAGGATCCCGCCCCGATAGTGCCGGCGGTCTTGGACTTGGACGCAGATGGGGACCCGCCTCCGCACCCAGAGACGGCGAGACCGAGTAGAGCGACCGCGATCAGCGCCGATCTCCGGTTGGCCACCACCGTCTCCTGGCGAAGCGCCGCTCTCGCCCTCACCCTCGTACCCCCCGCCCGTGTTCACTTCGCCCCGACCTTACCGGGCACGTCCGACCGACCCCATCCCTCGATCGAACCTTTCGGACATTTCGCTTGAGGGCCCGGAGACCGTCACACCCGGGGCTTAACGTGGCGTTGCCGTTCCTGGGGGAGCGCGACCGTTCGCCGGTGCCGTGACACCGACCTGCATGGGGCCGGGCCAGTGGTGGCCCGGTGGCCGATACCGGCGAACGGAGAGACGACGATGATCAACCTGGTGGTACTGGAAGGCGTGCTGGCCCGGCCGGCCCAGGACTTGGAGCTGCCTTCCGGCAGCCGCCTGTTGTCACTGGAGGTAACGGTGCGACGGGAGGAAGGCGCGGCAGAGTCCGTTCCTGTGACCTGGTTCGACCCGCCCGCGTGGGCTAAAGCGCTCGACGGAGGCGCTGGAGTCGTGGTCTTCGGAAGGGTTCGACGGCGGTTCTTCCGCTCCGGCGGCGTGACTCAAAGCCGGACCGAAGTGGTCGCCAACAGGGTCGTGAGAGCTTCGGCGACCACCAAAGTGACGGCGCTTCTGGCCGAGGCTTCCGCCGCCCTCGACCCGTCGAGGAGATGACTCCGCCCTGGATTTCATCCTCCGGTCGGACGGGTGGCGATCAGCTCCTCGAGCAGGGCGGCCACCCCGTGATCGGTGTTGGCCGGTAGTACCCGATCCGCGATGGCGATCACCTCGGGGATGGCGTTGGCGGGGGCCATCGACAGCGCGGCCCACGACAGGAGGGACAGGTCGTTGTGGTTGTCCCCGATCGCCACGACATCGCTCGGGGATACGCCGAGGAGGTCGCATACGCGGTCCACGGCCGCAGCCTTGGAGATGCCGGGAGCTCCGATATCCACCCAGTCGAGCCCCGAGCTGGTGACATGACCGACGCCGCCGATCGCCTCCTGCAGAAGGTCGATCAGCCTGGGAGCCGTGGTCCCTGATGCTCGGGCGGACAGCTTGGTGCACCCAAGTTTCACTGCTGGCCGTATGTCGGGGACCTCCACCAGTTTCTCCTGCCAGTCCACCGGCGACTCGAAGAACCCGACCTCGTAGGAGAAGCAGTCGAGGTCGTCGGCGGCCATCCGGATACCGGGCACGGCCTCCCTCGCCAGGTCGACCAGGTGGGTGGCAATGTCGCTGGGAATCTCGTCGACCGCGATGACGGACTGGCGTTCCAAGTCGACGATGGCAGCGCCGTTTGCGCACACCCCCAGCGGCCCCAGGCCCGCGACTTCGGCCAGCCGCCACAAGGCCTGAGGTGGACGGCCCGTAACCGGGATGACGTGGATCCCGGCGTCGCGAGCGGCGGCTACGGCGGCGACGGTACGAGGGCTCACCTCGCCGCTCGGATCGAGGAGGGTGCCATCCATGTCCGTGGCCACCAGACTTACGCGGCCGAGATTGATCGGAGCCCAGGCGGCTCCTCGGCGGGCCGGGGCGACGCCACGAAGCCCACCATCGAAGCTTCCTCCCGCCACGGTCGTCACCCTACCCGGGGCGGCGCGTAGGCTCGGAGTCGGATCTGATCGTCGGCCGGGTGGCCGACACGAGCAATAGGAGCCCGCCGCGATGGACGTGCAAAGCCTGCTTGGCGACGATGCCGACGAGTTGCTCAGTTACCAGTGCAAGGGCATCGTACGAGACGACCTGGTCCTACCCGGGTCCGACGCCATCGACAACGTGATGAGCTGGTCGGACCGTCCTATCCCGGTATTGCGAAACCTGTCGTCTCTGTACGGGCACGGCCGGCTGGCCCATACCGGCTACCTGTCCATTCTGCCGATCGACCAGGGCATCGAGCACTCGGCGGCCGCTTCGTTTGCTCGCAATCCCGCCTATTTCGACCCGAAGAACATCGTGGAGCTGGCTATCGAGGGAGGCTGCAACGGTGTGGCCACCACCTTCGGCGTGCTCGGCATGGTGGCTCGCCGCTACGCCCACAAGATTCCTTTCATCGTCAAGCTCAATCACAACGAACTGCTGACCTACCCGAGCCAGTACGACCAGATCATGTTCGGGTCGCCTCAGGAGGCCTACGAATTGGGCGCCGTGGGCGTCGGGGCCACCGTGTACTTCGGTTCCGAGCACGCAACCCGGCAGATTCAAGAGGTTTCCGAAGCGTTCCAAGAAGCGCACGCCCTCGGCATGTTCACGGTCCTGTGGTGCTATCTACGCAACAACGCCTTCAAGAAGGACGGGGTCGACTACTCGCTTTCGGCCGATCTGACCGGCCAGGCCAACCATCTCGGCGTCACCATCGAGGCCGACATCATCAAGCAGAAGCAGGCGGAAAACAACGGCGGCTACAACGCCATCGGGTTCGGGCGGACCGATCCGTTGGTGTACGACCAGCTGACTACCGACAACCCGATCGACCTCACCCGCTGGCAGTTGGTCAACTGCTACATGGGCCGGATCCCGCTCATCAACAGCGGTGGCGAGTCGACGGGGGCTTCGGATCTGGCTCAGGCCGTGCGCACTGCAGTCATAAACAAGCGAGCTGGCGGGGCCGGGCTCATCTCCGGGAGGAAGGCATTCCAGCGACCGACGGCGGAGGGCATCAACCTGCTCAATACGGTCCAGGATGTCTATCTGGACCAGTCGATCACCGTCGCATAGCCCCTCGCCCGGCACGATCGCTACCCAAATATCACCCGGTAACGTGAGGCAGAGAGGTCCGTCCTCGTAGAATCGACCGCGTAAACCTCGAGAAGGAATGCGCATGGCCGACACAGCTGCTCAGGAACGCCCGATTGTTGACCTGGATAGGGTGGTCATCCGCTTCGCTGGCGACTCCGGTGACGGCATGCAGCTCACAGGGGACCGATTCACCACGTCCTCGGCGCTGTTCGGCAACGACCTCTCGACGCTTCCGGACTTCCCCGCCGAGATTCGAGCTCCAGCCGGAACCCTCGCGGGTGTGTCGGCCTTCCAAGTCCACATCTCCGACCACGACATCCTGACGCCAGGCGACCACCCCAGCGTCCTGGTGGCCATGAATCCGGCCGCCCTGAGGGCCAACATCCTCGACGTCTCGGCGGCGGGGACCATCATCGTCAACAGCGACGCTTTCGAGGAGCGAGCCCTGCAAAAGGCCGGCTACTTGGACAACCCTCTCACAGACGGCAGCCTCAGTTCCTACACCGTCTACGAAGTACCCATGACATCCATCACGATGGAAGCCGTCAAGCCCTCGGGTACGAAGCCTCGCGACGCAGAGCGGTCCAAGAACTTCTTCGCCCTCGGTCTCGTCAGCTGGCTCTACACCAGACCGGAAGAGCCGACCCTGAAGTGGATCGAGGAGCGCTTCCGAAAGACACCGATGGTCGCCGAAGCCAACACGCTCGCCTACAAGGCCGGGTGGAACTTTGGCGAGACGGCTGAGTTGTTCCCCTCGACGTATGAGGTGAAGCCGGCTCCGCTGGAGGCGGGCACTTACACCAACATTTCCGGTAACACGGCTCTGGCCTGGGGATTGATCGCCGCCGGCCAACTGGCCAAACTGCCCCTGTTCCTCGGCAGCTACCCGATCACCCCGGCATCCGACATCCTCCACGAGCTTTCCAAGCACAAGAACTTCGGAGTTCGTACTGTCCAGGCCGAAGATGAGATCGCCGGTATCGGCGCCGCGCTAGGAGCTGCATACGCCGGTTCGCTCGGGATCACCACGACGAGCGGTCCCGGCGTCGACCTCAAGGCCGAGACCATCGGGCTGGCGGTCAGCCTGGAGTTGCCGCTTTTGGTCATCGACATCCAGCGCGGTGGGCCGTCGACGGGATTGCCCACCAAGACCGAGCAGGCCGACCTTCTGCAGGCCATGTTCGGCCGTCACGGCGAAGCTCCGGTTCCCATCATCGCTCCGTGCACGCCCGGCGATTGCTTCTTCGTGGCCATCGAAGCGGCGCGCATCGCGGTCAAGTACAGGACTCCCGTTTTCATCCTGTCTGACGGCTACCTCGCCAATGGAGCCGAGCCGTGGCGGCTGCCCGACGTCGATGGTCTCCCCGACATCAGCGTTCCCTTCGCCACCGCCACCAACTACGTCGGCGAGGACGGGACCGAGGAGTTCTGGCCGTACCTACGCGACCCCGAGACGTTGGCCCGACCCTGGGCCATTCCCGGTACGCCGGGCTTGACCCATCGCATCGGCGGATTGGAGAAAGCCGATGGATCGGGCTCGGTTTCCTACGACCCGGTCAACCACGAACTGATGAGCAAGCTTCGGGTCGCCAAAATCGCAGGCATCGCCGCCGACATACCTGCGCTGGAAGTCGACGACCCGGATGGAGCCGCCGAGATCCTGGTTCTAGGGTGGGGTTCGACGTATGGCGCCATTCAGGCTGCCGCTCGGCGGGTCAGGGCCCAGGGTCGCCAGGTCGCCCACGCCCACCTTCGCCACCTCAACCCGTTCCCGTCCAACCTCGGCGACGTCGCCCAGTCTTACAGCAAGGTGCTCGTTCCCGAAATGAACCTGGGCCAGCTAGTGCGCCTGGTACGCGCCGACTTCCTCGTCGACGCCAAGGGCCTCAACAAGATGAGGGGTAAGCCGTTTCAGGCCGAGGAGATCGAGCAAGCCATCCTCGACCTCTTTCTCGCCCCCACGCCCAGCACGAAGTCGACGAAAGCGAGATCCAGCAGATGACTGACGTCGTGGTTCCTGTGACGACCAAGAAGGACTGGACCAGCGATCAGGAGATCCGGTGGTGCCCCGGTTGTGGTGACTACTCGATCCTGATGGCGGTGCAGATGCTCATGCCCGACCTCGCGGCGCGGCGCGAGGACACGGTCTTCGTCTCGGGGATCGGATGCAGTTCCCGCTTCCCGTACTACATGAACACTTACGGGATCCATTCCATACACGGGCGGGCGCCGGCGCTGGCGACTGGAATCGCGGTGAGCCGACCTGACTTGCACGTATGGGTGATCACCGGCGACGGCGACGCCCTCTCGATTGGAGGCAACCACCTCCTCCACGCCCTCCGCCGGAACGTCAATCTCACGATCATCCTGTTCAACAATCAGATCTACGGGCTGACCAAGGGTCAGTACTCCCCGACTTCGGAGGCGGGGAAGGTGACCAAGTCCACGCCCTTCGGCTCCCTCGACCATCCGTACAACCCGGTGTCGCTCGCCCTCGGAGCCGAAGCCTCGTTCGTGGCCCGCACCCACGACATGGACCGCAAGCACATGATGGAGACCTTCCGGCGGGCCTACCAGCACAACGGGGCATCGCTGGTGGAGGTGTATCAGAACTGCAACGTCTTCAACGACGGCGCATTCGAGCAGATCATCTCTAAGGATGCCCGGCCCAAGATGCTCATCCCATTGGAGCACGGCCAGCCGGTCCGCTTCGGACCCGACGGCGAGCGCGGAGTCATCCTCGTCGATGGTTCGGCCCAGGTGGTCGACGTCGCCGAGGTGGGTGAGGATCGCATCCTGGTCCACGACGAGCACCGTCAGGACCCCAGCCTGGCCTTTGCCCTGTCCCGCGTCGCGACCGGGCCGACGATGCCGACGCCGATCGGGGTCTTCCGAGACGTCGACCGGCCCGACTATGGAAGCCTGGTAAACGCCCAGATCCTCGCCGCCGCCGACGCCAAAGGCCCCGGAGACCTGCGCAAGTTGCTGGCTTCGGGATCGACGTGGACGGTCAACTGACTGGCGGCGGGCACCTGTCGCGGCAGGGCCGTCGCCGCGGGAGGGCGGCGACGGCCCCGGCATCCGGGTGGGCTGAGGAGGTGCCAACCCGAAGATTCGGTAAGCCAAGTGTCCGCCATGGACCCAAGGTTTACCTGTGAGATTACTGAGGATCGGCGTAAAAAGGCTAGCGGCTTAGCAAAAAATGGCCGATTATTTGTTTCCGGCCGTTCGCTGACCATCTATTCCTTCATTGACTGTACCATTATGGACTGTTACAGTTAAGACGATGAACGTCACGGATACCCCGACCGGTCCCGCCCCTTCTCGGGCTTCGGATCCCGACGCCACGTTCGCCGCCATCGTTCGCAGGTTGTCGCGGCAGTCCGTCGACAAGCACTTCGACGCCTATGAGGACGTGGCCTGGGACGACCCGGACTATCAGGTCGACTGGTCGGATCCCCGATGGGAGTTGCCGGCGATCGACGCCCTGGGTCACACCTCTTGGTACCGTTCGCAGCCACAAGCTCTGCGATCGAAGCTCGCTCTTCACCGCATCGCCGCCTGCATGCGCGTCGGATGGGAGTTCGAGAACGTGTTGCAGCGGGGGCTTCTCGCCTATGCCATGAAGCTTCCCAATGGGGCCCCGGAATTCCGCTACGTCCATCACGAGGTGGTCGAGGAATCCCAGCACACCATGATGTTCCAGGAGTTCATCAACCGGTCCGGTCTGCCCGTTCGAGGCATGCGGGCCATCGAGCGCATCGCAGCCGAGAGGTTCGTCATCCCGATGGGCCGCATCGATCCGGCGATCTTCTTTCTATTCGTGTTGGGCGGAGAAGACCCGGTCGACCACCTACAGCGCCAGCAGTTGCGCGACGGGGTCTCCCACCCACTCCTGGAGCGGATAATGCGGATCCACGTGACCGAGGAGGCCCGCCACATCTCCTTCGCCCGCAACTATCTGAAAACTGCGGTACCCAAACTCTCGCGGACACGGAAAACGGCGCTGGCCCTGCACGCCCCGGTCCTATACGGGGCCATGACCAGGATGATGTGCGACCCGCACTGGCAGCTGGCCAGCGAGTACGGAATTCCGAGGTCGGTCATGCGGGAAGCCAAGCGCTCGGACGCTCATCGACGCCTGATAGCCGAGTGTGGCTCCAAGCCCCGCAAGCTGTGCTCCGACCTCGGGCTGGTCGATGCCCGGATGGCCAAAGCATGGGATCGCCTGGGGCTCACCCTCACCGCCGGCACCGAGACCAGCGCCGCCGCGATCTAGCGGACTCAGGCGAGCAGCTCCCGCACGACGAGCCCGGTGCGAGGCTTGGGCCAAAAGAAGGTGGTCTTGGGCGGCATCCGGACCCCGCCGTGACTGATCTCGGCGATCTGCGACACGGTCGCGGGGCGGAGGAGAACGGCCGCACTCGCCTGCCCCGTGGCGACGGCCGCGGCGCAGTTGTCCCATCCGTGCTGATAGACCAGTTGGTGGCTAGGCAGGTCAGCGAGGGCCACGTCGAGCCGGCTGCTGTCGAGGTCGTGGGCCGCGGCTGCTATCACGTCCGGGCGCGGCCGGGCCAGCCAGGCGCCGCTCGAGGTGAGAACCGCGAGGGCCCCTGAATCCGCCATGCGGACGGCAACGGTGCGGTCAGCGGGCTCCGTCGGCCACAAGTCGAACCACCTGTCCAGGGCGCCCGGAACGTCGAAGTCAGCCGGCAGCCCTACGACCAGTCTGTGTATGGCCTGCACGGTCAGCTGCTCCTCCGTGAGCTCTACCACGAGCGCCATCACGAAGCCGTCGTCGTCGAGGCGTTCACCGCCGCGCTGGGTTTCCTCGCGGTAGGCGAGGGCCGTCTCGTAGCGATGGTGGCCGTCGGCTATCAGAACGGGCTCGGATTCGACCGCGTCACGGATCGCAGACATCTGCTCGGAGTCGGTAATGGCCCACAGTTCGTGAAGGATCCCATCGTCGTCGGTCGCGTGGCCGGCCGGATGGGCGGGCGGGTGCAAGTGCTGACTGAGCCCGGTCCCCGGCGAGAGACCCCAGATGGGAGACAGATTGGTGCGCGTCGCTCGAAGCAGTTCGAGTCGGTCGGTCTTGGCCTTAGGGGTCGTCTCCTCGTGCGGGAGTATTCCTTGGCCGGGCGGCTCGAGACCGAGGGCTCCGATGACTCCAATGGTCTGGCGCTTGGCTCCCGTAGGGCCGGTGAAGCTCATCCGATAGCCGTAGTAGGACGGAACCAAGTCGCGGTGCAAGATCCCGCCGTCTCGCCATGCGTCGAGGAGGCGTCGTGCGCCCTGATAGCGGTCGACGTCCTGGTCACCGCCGTCGTGGGGGAGCTCGAGCCGCACCATGTTGGACGGACTTCGGGACTCGAGCATCTGTCGCTCGGCGTCGGAGATCACGTCGTAGGGCGGGCACACGACATCGTCTAGGGACTTGACGTGCGAGTGGGAGTAGCGCAGTCCGGGGAAGGGAAGGAATCGGGGCACGGCTCATTGCGTAGCAGACTGAGGCGATGCTCTGGATATTCGACCTCGACGGAGTGGTGTGGCTGGCGGGGCAGGGCATCGCGGGATCGGCCTCCGCCATCGAACGGCTGCGCAAGAGTGGCGAGCGCGTCGCCTTCGTTACCAATAACTCGACGCCGACCATCGCCGAATACATGCAGAAGCTTTTCGACGCCGACATCAGCGTTGAGCCGGGCGAGTTGGTCACCTCGGCCCAGGCCGCGGCATCCCTCCTGGCGCCCGGATCCCGGGCTTCGTGTGTGGGCGGACCGGGGGTGATCGAAGCGCTGCAGCACAGAGGGGTGCAGATCGTCGGCTCGGACGCAGATCCCGTTGCGGTCGTGGTCGGCCGCAGCCTCACGCTCGACTTCGAGGAGCTATCGGCTGCGGCCGGCGCCATCCGTAGCGGGGCGCGCTTCATCGCTACCAATGCCGACGCCACTTTCCCGACACCGCACGGTCTCGAGCCAGGCGCCGGGGCCCTCGTCGCCTACCTCCAAGTAGGGTCCGGCAAGGAGGCGGAGGCGGCCGGCAAGCCGGAGCAAGCCATATGTGATCTGGTCCGCACCCGCTTCGGTCAGCCCGACATCGTCGTGGGCGACCGTCCCGAGTCCGACGGCCGGTTCGCCGAGAGGATAGGAGCGTCCTTCGCCCTCGTTCTCACCGGGGTCACGAGTCGAAGCGACCTCCCGGTGCTGCCGTCCCCGGCCATCGTGGGCGACGACCTCGCCGCTGTGGTCTCGGAGCATTTCCGCGCCGCACGTTGAGATCGTCCGACCTGTTTACCCAGAATTCTCGGATCGGGAAGTGCGAACTGCTGCAAGCGTTGTCGGCGGCAAGCTACGATTGAGCATGGCACGCGATGACAGGTTCAAGAAGGCCCAGCAAGCTGGCGCCGACTGGTTGGAGACGGCTCGAGTACGGGCAGAGGAGTTCCTGCGCGAGCTGTCCCAAGCCACCGACACGACCCAGGGGAGGGCGCAGGGTGCCTTGGACGACCTCCTCGAAGGCAGCAAGAAGGGCACCGAACAGATCGTGAGCTCGATCCGCAACGAGATCGCTTCGCAACTCGGGCTACTGGGTCTGGCTACGAAGGCCGATCTGGCCGATCTCGAGAACCGGTTAACCGGCAAGTCCCCTGCGACGAAGAAGGCGTCCCCCGCCAAGAAGGCGCCTGCGGCCAAGAAGGCGGCGGCCAAGAAGGCTTCCCCGGCGAAGAAGGCGTCCCCCGCCAAGAAGGCGCCTGCGGCCAAGAAGGCCGCCGCCAGGAAGGCCGCGAGCTAGCTCCTGGCCTCCCGTCGCCGCCTCGATATCGAGCTGGTGCGCCGCCACCTGGCGGTCAGTCGAGCCCAGGCCGCGGACCTGATCGAAGCCGGTCGGGTCCACGTGAGCGGCGCCGTCGCAGAGAAGGCGTCGCGTTTGGTGGGCCCAGGCGAACCCATATCGATCCCTGGTCCTCCTAGCCGGTTCGTCGGCCGGGGCGGAGAAAAGCTGGATGCCGCGCTGAGCCGATTTGACATCGTGCCCGAAGGCCTCCGAGCCCTCGATGCCGGTGCATCGACGGGAGGATTCACGGACTGCCTGTTGCAGCGCGGCGCCACCAGCGTGTGCGCCGTGGACGTGGGTCGCGGCCAGATCCATGAACGCTTGAGGTACCACCCGCGAGTCGACCTCCGCGAGAAGACCGACATCCGCGCCGTGCGCCTGGCCGACGTGGGCGGTGTGCCGTTCGACCTGGTGGTCGCTGATCTGTCCTTCATCTCATTGAGGACCGTCGCTGCTGCCCTGGCGAACCTGGCCAAAGCGCAAGGCGACGTGGTCGTCCTGATAAAGCCGCAATTCGAAGCCGGGCGCGTCGAAGCGTCACGGGGGAAAGGCGTGATCCGGGACCCAGGTGTATGGCGCCAAGCCGTCATGGGCGCGATAGGCGCGTTCGACGCCGCCGGAGCGGCCATGATGGGGGTCATGGTCTCGCCGCTGCGTGGCGCCGACGGCAACGTCGAGTTCCTCGCGCACCTCCGTCCCGGATCCGACGCGGCGACGCTGCTCTCCGAACGTGGCCTCGACGTGGAGCAGGCGCTGGCGGAGGCGGCTGGCGAGCAGGGGAGTTAGACGTGGCCTCGATCGGCTTCATCGTTCATGGCCAGAGGGAAGGCGCCGTCGCCCTGGCCGAGGAAACCGCACAATGGCTGGCCGAACAGGGCCACACTGCAAGGTTTCTCGACGCGGGGGCGGGTCGCCGGCGCCCCGCCCCCGGCCCGCTCGATCTCGCCGTGAGCCTCGGAGGCGACGGGACCATGCTGCGAACCGTCGATCTGGTGGGTCCCGACGGGGTGCCCGTCCTGGGGGTCAACCTGGGCCATCTCGGCTACTTGACTGCGGTCGAGCCCGACGCCTTGCGCGACGCCTTGCGTCGCTTTCTCGCGGGCGACTACCAGGTCGAGTCCCGCATGACCCTCGACGTCTCGGTAACCGACGAAAGAGACGGAGGGGTCGACACGACTCTTCACGGCAGCGCCCTCAACGACGTCGTGCTCCAGCGCACCTCGCCCGGACGCACCATGAGGACCGAGGTGTCGGTCAGCGGCGTCCCCTTTCTTCAGTTCGCGTCGGACTCGTTGATCCTGGCTACTCCGACCGGCTCCACGGCTTACAACCTCTCGGCGCGGGGTCCGATCGTGTCCCCGCGTGCGCAGGTGCAGATCCTGACCCCCGTCGCCCCTCACATGCTGTTCGATCGATCCCTGGTCCTCGACGCCGACGAGGACGTATCCATCGTCCCGATCGGAGAGCAGTCCGCGGACGTCGTGGTCGACGGATGGCTGACAACGACCCTTCAGCCGGGGCAGACGATCCACTCCCGGCGTGGCGCCAAGGACGCCCGACTGGTCACCTTCGGTGAGCGCAACTTCCACCGGATCCTCAAGAGCAAGTTCAACCTGGCAGACCGGTAGAGCTGGCCTTGCTTCAAGAGCTGCGGGTATCTCATCTGGGCGTCATCGAGGACGTGAGGATCATCCTCGGTCCAGGCCTGACCGCCCTCACGGGCGAGACGGGCGCAGGCAAGACGCTGCTGGTAGACGCCATACAGCTTCTCCTCGGAGGGCCCGCCGAATCGATGCTCGTCCGTCCTGGGGCCCGAGAGGCGGTGGTCGAAGGGCGATTCACGACGCCGCCGGAGGACCCGCGGGAGGGCTCGGGTGGGGCGGCGCCGGATTCCGGTGAAGTGATCCTGTCCCGGATCGTTCCGGCGACGGGGAGGAGTCGGGCCTACGCAGGCGGCCGCATGGTGGCCGCGGCAGATCTGGCGGACCGGGGTCGTGCGCTCGTCGACTTGCACGGCCAGCACGCCCAACAATCCTTGCTCGGCCCGGCCGCCCAGCGGTCGGCGCTGGACTCGGCCGGAGGGATCGCAAACGAGGAATTGACACGAGCCCGTCGCCGCCTGCGAGAGATCGTGTCCACCCAGGAGGCCCTGGGTGGAGACGCCCGTACCCGGGCGAGAGAGCTCGACCTTCTTCGCTATCAGCTCCAGGAGATCGAGGCGGCCGGACTCGAGGATCCAGACGAGGACGAAGCGTTGCAAGTGGAGGAGGAGCGCCTCGCGGACGCGTCCGGACTTCGAGGAGCTGCTTCCCTGGCCTGGCAGGGCCTGTCAGGAGAGGATGGGGTGGTCGACCGGCTCGGCGCGGTGGTGAGCGCTTTGGCCGGACGGAAGCCTCTAGCCGAGTTGGAGGCCCGCCTCCTGGTGTTGGAGTCGGAGCTGGCGGATGCGGCGGCGGAGGCTCGAAGCGTGGCCGAGGTCGCCGAGGATGATCCGGCCCGTCTGGCCGCGGTGGGAGGGCGACGCCGAACGCTGACCGACCTCCGGCGCAAGTACGGCGAGACGCTGGCCGCCGTGATGGACTTCCGCGATGAGGTCAGAGGCCGGGTGGAAGAGCTGGTGTCACACGACAGCCGAGCCGCATCCCTCGAGCTCCAGAGGGAGACAGCGGCGAAGGATGTCAAGGAGGCTGAGACCCGGCTCTGGTCGGCTCGACGGGCGGCCGCGCCTGGCTTTGCCGGCGCCGTCGAGGCCAGATTGCGAGAACTGGCCATGCCCAAAGCCCGTTTCGAGGTGGAGATCGGGCAGGACGTCGGCAGCGAGGTGGTGACCTGGAAGCTCGGAGCCAACCCGGGCGAGCCGGTCCTACCTCTCACCAAAGTGGCGTCCGGTGGCGAGCTGGCCCGGACCATGCTCGCGACGCGGTTGGTGATCGGCAGTACGCCGGCGATCGCACGCCCCGACGGTGATCCTGAGACCTTGATATTCGACGAAGTGGACGCCGGGATCGGGGGCGAAGCCGCAGTAGCGGTCGGCCGCGCCTTGGCGGCGCTGTCGGAACACCATCAGGTGCTCGTTGTCACCCATCTCCCTCAAGTGGCGGCGTTCGCGGACCGTCAGCTCGTGGTTCGTAAGGAATCGACTGGGGAGCGAACGGTGGCACATGTCATCGAGGTCGACGGGCCCGACCGAGTCGTAGAGCTGTCACGAATGCTGTCTGGTAGCCCCGGCAGCGAAACCGCCCAGCGCCACGCAGAGGAACTTCTGGCCCGGGCGTCCGGGCGGTCGGGTTGACCGGAGCATCGCCCCGGGAGGCGAGCTCGCTGGGGTAGGGTGACTTGGCCGAACGGTGGGTCCACCGAGAGCCTCAAATGATTACTCGAGTGGAGGAGTGTATTGGCGAAGCACATCTTCGTCACCGGCGGGGTATCGAGCTCATTGGGAAAGGGGCTGACGGCGTCGTCCCTCGGCCGGCTGCTCAAGAGCCGCGGCCTACGGGTGACCATGCAAAAGCTGGACCCCTATATCAACGTAGACCCAGGGACCATGAACCCGTTCGAACACGGCGAGGTGTTCGTGACCGACGACGGCGGCGAGACCGATCTCGACTTGGGTCACTACGAACGGTTCATCGACGAGAACCTCCATCGCGAGTCGAACGCGACCACGGGTTCGATCTATCAGAGCGTCATCGCCAAGGAGCGACGGGGCGACTACTTGGGGAAGACCGTTCAGGTCATCCCGCACATCACCGACGAGATCAAAGACAGGATCAAGCGGTTGGCGACGGACTCGATCGACGTCGTGATCACCGAGATCGGTGGCACGGTCGGAGACATCGAGATACTTCCCTTCCTGGAAGCCATCAGGCAGTTCCGAAAGGACGTAGGACGCGACAACGTGTGCTACGTGCACGTCACTTTGGTGCCCTATCTGGGGCCGTCGGGAGAGCAGAAAACCAAGCCGACTCAGCACTCGGTGACCGAGCTGCGAAGCCGAGGTATCCAGCCGGACGTGATCATCTGCCGGAGCGACCGGAGCATCTCTTCCGGACTGAAGCGCAAGATCTCCAACTTGAGCGACGTCCCCGTGGAAGGCGTCATCTCTTGTATGGACGCCCCCAACCTGTACGAGATTCCTCTGGCCCTGCACGAGGAGGGTTTGGACAACTACGTCTGCAACCTTCTCGGCCTCGATTCGAATGACGATGGCGTCAGCCGGCTCGACCTCTCGGCATGGGAAGCCCTGGTTGCTCGGGTCGAAGCAGCGACCCGACCGGTGCGGATCGGACTGATCGGCAAGTACGTCAATCTTCCCGACGCCTACCTGTCGGTGGTCGAAGCCCTGCGCCACGGTGGCTACGCCCAAGGCGCCAGGATCGACCTCGAGTGGATCCAAGCCGAAGAGGTCGAGGGCCTCCTGGCTGCGGGCCGCCTCCGAGATCTCGACGGCATCGTGATCCCGGGTGGTTTCGGAGAGCGCGGCGTCGAAGGCAAGGTCGCGGCCGCGACCTATGCCCGCGACAATGGCATCCCTTGTCTGGGACTGTGCTTGGGGTTACAGGTCATGGTCATCGAGTACGCCCGCAACGTCGCCGGCCTGGCCGGAGCCAACTCCCGAGAGTTCGACGCCACGTCTGCGCACCTGGTCATCGACCTGATGGACGAGCAGCGCGAAGTCGTCGAGATGGGCGGCACCATGCGCTTGGGCGTGTACCCGGCGAAGCTGGTTCCCGGCTCCGTGGTAGCTCGTGTCTACGGCGTCGAGCTGGTGTACGAGCGACATCGGCACCGTTTCGAGGTCAACCCGCACTACAGGGGCAGGCTGGAAGCGGCGGGCCTGGTCAGTTCGGGCAGCTCATTGGACGACAGGCTGGTCGAGTTCGTGGAGCTACCCGGTCATCCGTTCTGGGTCGGCACCCAGGCTCATCCTGAGTTCAAAAGTCGCCCGGACAGACCCCACCCCTTGTTTCGTGGCCTGGTCACGGCCGCAGTTGAGCGGGCCGAGGGGCGGGCGCCGCGCCTGATCGACGTCGAGCGTCTTGCCCCCGTTTCATAAGCTGGGCGAGACCGAGCTGTTCAGGGGGTCGTTGATTCAGGTCGCGTCGGCGCGCTTCGCCGGACCGGACGGGATCGAGTTCGAGCGCGACGTTGTGCATCATCCCGGAGCCGTGGTCGTCGTCCCGCTCACCGGGTCGGGGACCGTGGTCATGGTGCGTCAGTACCGCGCCGCAGTGGGGGGCGAGCTGCTCGAAGTACCGGCCGGCAAGCGCGACGTGGACGGAGAGCCGGCCGACGTGACCGCTCGACGGGAGCTGGCCGAGGAAGTCGGCCTTAGGGCCGGCCGACTCGACCTCCTGGCCCGCTTCTACAACTCTCCGGGCTTCACCGACGAGTTCAGCTTCCTCTACCTGGCCCAGGACTTGCAATCGGTGCCGAGCGACCGGCAGGGAGCTGAGGAGCAGCACATGACAGTAGAGGAAATTCGCTTAAAAGACGTCCCCGCGATGATCGCGAATGGTGAGATCGTCGATGCCAAGTCGATCATCGGCCTATGTCTCGCTATGCGCTCGACCGAGGCCGCCACGGCCTAGCGACGCCTCTCAAAGTTCACCTTCCGGTTACACTCGGTTCAATGGCAGCTGACGCGACGATCCAGAGCCTGCGGGCGACGCTCGAAGAGGAGCGCGAATCCCTACGCGGCCAGCTAGCCGAGCTCGGGCATGGTGCCAAAGGCTTGGACTATGACCCAAACTTCGCCGACTCGAGCCAGGTGACCGCCGAGCGTGGCGAAAATGAGGCTTTGGTGACCAAGCTGGTAGAAGGTCTGCGAGAGGTCGAACACGCCCTCGAGAAGCTCGGCACCGATCGCTTCGGTGTGTGCGAGAACTGCGGAAAGCAGATCACACCGGCCAGGCTGGAGGCCCGCCCGGAGGCCCGCCTGTGCATCGACTGTGCCGCGACCGCGGCCAGTCGGCGTTAGACCACGCCACTACGTCGCTCGCGGCGGGGCTGCCATCCTGAACGTCAAGGGCGTGAGGAAGCCCTACCGGGACCCTGGAACTTGGCTCGTGATCGGGCTGATCCTCATCGCGCTCTACTCCATACGCCACGCCTTCAATTCCACGACGCTGCTCCTCTTCGCCGTGGTCGTCCCGGCCATCATCCTGCACGAACTGGCCCACGGGGTGGCGGCCCTCGGGTTCGGCGACGACACCGCCAAGCGCGCCGGGCGGATCACGCTGAATCCGATTCGACACATCGACCCGCTGGGCACGATCGTGCTGCCCGCGATCCTTGCGCTGGCCGGTTACGGGGTGTTCGGGTACGCCAAGCCGGTTCCCATCAACCCGTCACGCATGCGTCACCCCCGCAACGATGCCCTCCTCGTCAGCTTGGCCGGTCCGGCCACGAACCTGCTTCTGGCGGGCCTGTCGGTGGTGGCGTTACACCTGCTCCATCCCCGTGGCCTGGCTTACCTGTTTTTCCCGAGCGTGGGTGATCACGCCCTGTTCCTATTCGGGTTCGTTAACGTGACCCTCGCCGTGTTCAACGCCCTGCCGATACCCCCGCTTGACGGGTCGGCCGTGATCGCCCGACTGCTGCCGCCGTCTGCCCTGACCCATTGGTACACTTTGACCCGGGTTGCCATGCCGATCCTCCTGGTCCTCGTGCTCCTCGATCCCGGCCGCTTCCTCCTTCACGTTTTCGGACCGGCCGAGAGGGCCTTCGCCCGCATGGTGGCGTCGTGAACACCACGGCATTCGGATCATTCGGTCACCTGGCCGGCCGCTTCGCGGGGTCGCTGTGGCCAGGCGGCCCGGACGTCGCCGGGGAGTCGTGGGCCCGTCGATGGCTGACGCCCCGCGAGCAGGAGATCTGGGCGCGCATGTCGGGACCGGACCGCCGCCACGCGGTGGCGGTGGCCCATCGGGCGGCGGCTGCGCTCGGCAACGCGGACGGCGCCGGTGTTTCGAGGGCCGCGATCGTGGCTGCCCTTCTGCACGATTCCGGCAAAGTGGAATCGGGCTTCGGTACCTTCGCCAGGGTGGCCGCCACCCTCGTCGCCATGGGCTATGACCGCGAGCGGGTGGCGAGCTGGGCGGAGAACGAGAACGGTCTGAGGAAGCGGTTCGGGCAATACGTCAGCCACGACCAGATCGGCGCCCGAATCCTCGGGGAGGCCGGAAGTGACCCGCTAGTGGTCGCCTGGGCTGGCGAACATCACCTGCCCCCGGACCGTTGGACCGTCGACTCCGCCGTAGGGCGCATCCTCAAGGACGCCGACGACGACTGATCCGGGTCAGCCGGGGAGCCAGGCGAGCGGTGCCAGCCAGGGTGGTCAGTCAGGCAGGGTGGTCAGGTAGGCAGGGTGGTCAGGTAGGCAGGGTGAGCCCGACGGCTTCGTAGGCTCGGGCGAGGGTGGCCCGGGCCACTCCCTCGGCCCGCTTGGCCCCAGACCGCAAGACCGCGTCGACCGACCCCGGTTCGGAGGCGAGCGACCTGTAAGCGACCTGGATCGGTTCGACGAGGGCGATGATGGCTTCGGCCAGGTCGGCCTTCAAAGCGCCGTACCGGGTGTAGTCAGCGGCCACGTCCTCCGGGCGGCGACCTTGGATCGTCGCCAGGAGTTCCACCAGGTTGGACACACCTGGCTTGGTGGCGGGGTGGTAGCGAACCGCATCGGGGCCGTCGTCGGCGTCAGTCACGGCCCGCTTGACCTTGCGCTCGATCGTCTTGGGGTCGTCGAACAGCCCGATGGTCCCTTGGGCGGATTCACTCGACTTGGACATCTTCTTATCGGGATCCTGCAAGTCCATGATCCGATCCCCGCGTCCCGCAGGCGGTATCGAAGCTTCCGGCACCACGAACGTCTCTCCGTAGCGGCTGTTGAACCGTTGGGCCAGGTCTCGCGTCAGCTCGAGGTGTTGGCGCTGGTCGTCCCCGACGGGCACTCGGTCGGTGTCGTACAAGAGGATGTCGGCGGCCATCAACACCGGATAGGTAAACAGGCCGGCCCGGGCCGCCTCCTCCCCGCCGCGCGCCGACTTGTCCTTGAACTGGGTCATCCGGCGCAGCTCACCCACGCTCGCCGTGCATTCGAGGAGCCAGGCCAGCTGCGTGTGCGCGGGGACGTGGCTTTGCACGAACAGGGTGCAGGCCTCGGGATCGAGTCCGGCCGCCAGGAGCAGGGTGGCCATCGTAAGCGTCCCGTTTCTCAGCTCCGCCGGGTCCCCGGGGATCGTCAAAGCGTGCAGATCGACCACGCAGTAGAAGCAGTCGCCCTGGCGCTGATCGGCTACCCACCACCGCACCGCGCCCAGGAGATTGCCGAGGTGCGGCTCACCGGTTGGCTGGATACCGGAAAATACTCTGCTCACGGAGCCATGGTATGTCCGGTCGCCGAGGGCCCCGCCGGTATTGTTGTGCCGTGCCCTACACGGTGACGACCCCGGTGTTCGAGGGCCCGTTCGACCTATTGCTGCATCTGATAACCCGCCAGCAGGTCGACTTGTGGGAAGTCTCTCTATCGGACATCGTCGACAGCTACGTGACCACCCTCGTCGAAATGAGGGCCGGCCTGGATTTGGAAGTGGCGACGGAGTTCCTCCTCATCGCGTCGGTGCTGCTCGAGCTCAAGGCCCGGCGCTTGCTACCTGGCCGTGACGACGTCGAGCCGGAAGAGGAGCTGGCGCTGTGGGAGGAGCGCGACCTGCTGTTGGCGCGGCTGCTCGAATGCAAGACGTTCAAGGACGCGGCCAACGCCTTGCACCGCATCATGGAAAAGGCCGGCCGGTCGTATCCGAGGGTGGCGGGTCTCGAGGATCGCTACCTGGATCTGACGCCCGATGTCATGGAAGGCGTGACGCCAGAGCGACTTCGCGACGTGATGCAGTCACTCCTGGCACCAAAGCCACAGACCCGGTTGCTGCTCGACCACGTTGCACCCGTCCGGGCCAGCGTGCGCGACGCCGTCGAGGAGCTCCTCGAGGAGCTTCCTCGAGTCGGCCGCATCTCCTTTTCCCGGCTGACTGCGAGTCTCGGTGCGAGGCTCGAGGTGATCGTCCGTTTTCTGGCCGTACTCGAGCTGTACAAGCAGGGCCTCGTCGACTTGGAACAAGCAACCAGGTTCGCCGATCTGCACGTGATCTGGCTGGGCGACGGCGAAGGCGCCGGCCACAAGGACACCGTGATCGACCTGGTCGAGGAGTACCAGGGCTGATCGATGGCATCGGAGGAAGCGAGGGCCATAGAAGCGATCCTCATGGTCGCCGAGGAGCCGGTGGCGCCCCACCTGCTCGCTCAACTGCTGGAAGTCCCACCTGGGCGGATTGAGGACCTTTGCCGCGACCTGGCCGACGCCTATCGCACGGACGACCGGGGCTTCGATCTGGTGCGAGTAGCCGGCGGGTACCGATTCCAGAGCCACGCCGACCTGGCGCCTTACGTCGAGCGGTTCGTGCTCGAAAGCCAATCAGCGCGCATGTCGGCCGCCGCCCTCGAGACGCTCGCCATCGTTGCCTACAAGCAACCGGTTTCCAGGGCTCAAGTCGCTTCCATCCGGGGTGTCAACGCCGACGGCGTCATCCGCACCCTTCAAACCAGAGGCTTCGTGGAGGAAGTCGGTCGCGATCCCGGGCCGGGTCAGGCGGTCCTGTATGGCACCACCACCCTGCTGCTCGAGCGTCTGGGCCTCGACACCATCTCGCAGCTGCCCCCGCTGGCCCAGTTCGTGCCCGGCCCGGAGATCATGGATGCCCTCGAACGAAGCCTTCGGGCCGACCGAGATGACGGGGTTGGGGCCGACCTCGAGGGGTCCGACGACGACCAGGGCCCTCACGACCACGACCAGGGCCCTCACGACGACGACGACCCTCATGGCGAGGCCTTTGACCTACGGGCCGCTGACGGTGTCGACCTGCGGGCCGCCGCCGGCCCCGCCGAGCGCGACCGCAACCGCCACCCTGCCGACGCCGACCCGTACGGCGCGGGGGAGGCCCAAAACCCGGAGCGCACCGACGGCAGCGATGTCAACCCTTTCCTGTGACCACCCCGTCCGCGCCGGAAGCGGAAGACGGTCGATCCCACGTTGGTGAACGGCTGCAAAAGGTTCTGGCCCAGGCGGGCATCGGCAGCCGCAGGGCTTGTGAGGACCTGATCGCGGCGGGGAGGGTCGAAGTGGACGGGGAGACCGCTCAGCTGGGCCGCCGGGTGGACATCAACCGCGACCGGGTCATCGTCGACGGCATTCCCATAGCGGTGAAACCCGGTCTGGTCTACTACCTGGTCAACAAGCCAACCGGGGTGGTCTCGACCGCCTCCGATCCGCAGGGCCGGGTCACGTTGACCAGCATGGTCCCGACCGAGCCGCGCGTGTACCCGGTCGGGCGCTTGGACGCAGACAGCGAGGGGCTGATCCTCCTCACGAACGACGGGGACCTCACCAACCGCCTCACCCACCCCAGCTTCGGGGTCGAAAAGGAGTACCTCGTGATCGTCGACGGCACGCCCAAACCGGGAGCCGTGCGGCAGCTGCGGAACGGGGTGCAGCTCGAAGACGGGATGACGGCGCCGGCACGAGTGTCGACGGTGGGCGACGGCACTCTGCGCATCACCATCCACGAAGGACGCAACCGACAAGTGCGCCGCATGGGCGAGGCGGTCGGGCACCCGGTGCGCAGGTTGGTCAGGACCCGCATCGGGCCTCTGCGGATCGGGTCTCTGCACCCGGGCGAGTGGCGCGAGTTGACCACCGACGAGGTCAGGGCCGTGGAGCGGGCCGCGGCCGCCCCCCAAGCCCGAAAGCCGCGTAGCCGCAAGTAGCCGGTCACCTAGGCTGGCGGACCGTGCCCGCCGCCACCAGCACGCGTGTAAGTCGCCAGCACCTGGTGCCCTGTGGTCGCTGATCGCACCCGCCAACGGGCTCAGATCGTCGGCACCGGGCTCATCGGGGGCTCCATAGGACTAGGGCTGCGGCGACGCCAATGGTTCGTGACCGGCTCCGACGTCAACCCGGACCGCACGGCCCGGGCCCTAGAGCTCGGGGTGCTGGACGCAGTCGGTACCGACCCAGATGCTGCGGTGACTTTCGTGGCTACGCCCGCCGGGGCTGTGACCCAGGCCTGCCTCCGGGCTCTCGAGCAATCCGGCGGCGGCTTCGTGACCGACGTGGCGGGGGTCAAGGGACCCGTGGTCAAGGGGGTCGAGGACCCTCGTTTTGTCGGGGGCCACCCGATGGCTGGGTCCGAACAGGAGGGCGTGGATGGCGCCGACCCCGACATGTTCGAAGGCGCCACTTGGGTGTTGACCCCGACCACCCATACCGACCCGGTGGCGTTCGCGACGGTCAGGTCGGTCGTCAGCCAGCTCGGCGCCAACGTGGTGGAGCTGCCGGCGTCGCGCCATGACGACATGGTCGCGTTGGTCTCGCACGTGCCCCATCTCACGGCCGCCACCCTCATGAACCTGGCTGCCGACACGGCCCTGGAGCACGCCACCCTTCTTCGTCTGGCCGCCGGCGGGTTTCGCGACATGACGCGGATCGCGGCAGGCGACGCCGTGATCTGGCCTGACGTCTGCGCCGAGAATCGGGACGGCATCCTCGAAGTGCTGGACCGCCTCGTCGGTGCCCTGGGGGAGGTGCGCAGGGTGGTCGCGACGGGGGATCGTGACCTTCTGCTGAAGACGCTCGAGCGGGCCCGCCAAGCGCGGGTCAACCTGCCTGCCGGGGTCCCGTCCAGCGAGGACACCGTCGAGGTGCGGGTGCCCGTCCCCGACCGCCCGGGCGTGCTGGCCGAGGTGACTACCCTGCTCGGCGAGATGGGCATCAACATCTACGACTTGGAGATCGCCCACAGCGCCGAGGGCCAGCGCGGTGTCCTCGTCCTAGTCGTCGACGCCGCCGCCACCGGGCGGGTCCGCGACGCGCTGCACGAACGTGACTTCCGCTGCTCGTTCCGGCCCCTCGGACCGTGACCACTTTCGTCGCCAGTCCCTCCCCTCAGGGGGTGCGGGGTCGGGTCAGGGTTCCGGGCGACAAGTCCGTGTCGCATCGGGCCCTGCTCTTGGCGGCCCGGGCGGATGGGCGGTCACGCCTGACCGGTCTTTCGGTCGGCCTTGACGTCCTCGCCACCAGGCGGGCCATCGAGCAGTTCGGTGCTGCGACCGAACGCGACGGCGATGGCCGCCTCATCGTCGAGGGCGGCGCGGCGCGCCTGAAGGAACCGGAGTCGGTCGTCGATGTCGGCAACTCCGGCACCGGCATCAGGCTGCTCGCGGGCTGGTCGGCGGGCATCGACGGCCTGACCGTTCTCACCGGAGACGAGTCCATCGCCACCCGGCCGATGGGCCGGGTGATCGAGCCGCTGCGCCAGATGGGAGCTCGCATCGACGGCCGCCACGACGGCCACCTTCCCCCCGTCGCCGTGCGCGGCGGAGGCCTCCACGGAATCGACTATCGCCTGCCGGTTCCCAGCGCCCAGGTCAAAGGGGCCATCCTTCTGGCCGGTCTGACCGCTGAGGGCGATACGACCGTCCGGGAGGAAGTTCCGACCCGGGCCCACACCGAGGAGATGTTGACCATGTGCGGCGCAGACGTCACCGTCTCGCCGGGCGCCGTGGTGGTCCGGCGAAGCCGGCTCCGCCCGTTCGATCTCGACGTACCTGGAGATCCCTCGCAAGCCGCCTTTTGGATCGTGGCGGCCTGCATCACGCCTGGCAGCGACGTGACCGTCGAACGCGTATACGTCGGGACCGGCCGAGCTGGTTTCCTCGACGTGCTGTCCCGCATGGGCGCCGACATCGAACTGGTGGACAAAGACGCGGGCTCGTCGACGGCCACGATCCGGGCCCGGTTCGGCCCGCTGAAGGCCACCGACGTGGGCGGCGATGAGATACCCGCCCTCATCGACGAGATACCCGCCTTGGCCGTGGCCGCCGCCTACGCCGAGGGCACGACCACCTTCGCCGACGCTTCCGAGCTGCGGGTCAAGGAGAGCGACCGCGTCGCCAGCATGACCGCCGCACTGGTAGCGGTAGGGGCGGAATCCGACGGTCGGCCCGACGGTCTGGTCGTCCACGGGGGAGGGGGCCGGCGCCTTCCCGGGGGCGAGGTCGACTCGGCAGGCGACCATCGAGTCGCTATGGCCATGGCCGTGGCTGCCTTCCCGGCCGGCGGCCCCATCGCAATATCGGGATGGGACGCGGTGGCGACGAGCTATCCGGGCTTCGAGGAGGAGTTCGAGAAGTGTTCGTCATAGCGATCGACGGGCCCTCCGGATCGGGAAAGTCGACCGTGGCCAAGGCCGTGGCCACCCGGCTGGGCCTCGCCTACCTGGACACAGGCGCCATGTACCGGGCCGTTGCGTTCGCGGCCATGAGGCGAGGGATCGACCCGGAAGACCGCGACACGGTGGCCGAGTTGGCCCGTCAGATCGACTTGAAGGTGGAGGACCAGGTGCTGGTGGACGGGGCCGATGCCACCATCGAAATCCGCAGCCCGGAAGTGACGCGAGCCGTGAGCATCGTCGCGGCCAACCCCGAGGTGAGGGTCGAGCTGGTCACCCGCCAGCGCGAGTGGGCCGAGGCCCACGGCGGAGGGGTGGTCGAGGGGAGGGATATAGGAAGCGTCGTGTTCCCGGCCGCGGCCCTGAAGGTCTACCTGACTGCCGCCGACGGAGAGAGAGCCAACCGACGCAGCAAGGAGATGCTCGACCTCAACTACGACCAGGTGGCCGCCGACATGGCTAGAAGGGATCACATCGACTCGACTCGGGCCGCCTCGCCACTGAGCGTCGCCAAGGATGCCATTCGCCTGGACACGACGGGACGACCGATCGAGGAGATAATCGACGACGTCCTGGACCTCGCCGCCCAAGCCGCCCAAGCCACCCGAGCCGCCCGTGCCGGCGGGGCGGACGACACCAACCCGGAGGTGTGATGGCGGAAAAGCTCAAGTCGCGGCTGTCGCTCGTGTGGTACGCGATCGCCCGAGGACTGGTCGAACTGGTCTGCCGGCTCTACTGGCGCGTCGAGATCCGGGGCCGCGAGAAGATCCCGTCATCCGGCGCCTACGTGATCGCGCCCGTACACCGCTCCAACATCGACACCCTCCTGGCCGGCTGTCTCACCCGTCGCCGCATCCGCTTCATGGGCAAGGACAGCTTGTGGAAGTACAAGTGGTCGGGGGCGTTGTTCAGCTCCCTTGGGGCGTTCCCGGTGCATCGAGGCACGCCCGACCGTGAGGCCTTGCGGACGTGTGAGACAGCCGTTCGAGGCGGAGAGCCGGCCGTCCTGTTTCCGGAGGGAACGCGTCAGTCCGGGCCGACGGTGCAGCCTCTGTTCGAGGGGGCTGCTTTCGTGGCGGCCCGGGCCGGGGTGCCCATCATTCCGGTGGGTATCGGCGGGAGCGAGTGGGCCATGCCCAAGGGCAGCAACCGCATACGCCCGGTCAAGGTCGTGATGATCGTCGGGGATCCGATGCCGGCGCCGGAGCGCTCGTCCGGTTCGAGGGTGTCCCGGCGGGCCGTGGCCGAGCTCACCAGCGAGTTGCATGAGCGGCTGCAGGCCCTCTACGACGAGTCCCTGAAGGCGGCCGGGCGCTCCTAGCTCCTAGCCCCGCCCGAGGCCGCGGTCGGCGCGTTCCTAGCCGGTGAGTCCCGCCAGCGCCATCGAGGCCGAGAGCTGGCGGTCGTCGGGGAGGACGTCTCCGCCGGCCGTCGGGTCGCCGTCGGGTGCGAAGGCCAGCACTGCCGCCGCGGCCGCCAGGTGACGCACCGTGTCGCGCAGCTCGCGAGGCAGCGGGAAGTACTCGTCTTCGTCCACCGCCTCCACCTCTTCGACGCCGTCGCGGGGAGCCAGATAGGCCACGATGTCCTGCACCACTTCTTCGGGAGCCGACGCCCCGGCGATGACGCCGACGGTGCCCGAAAGGTCACCGGGTAGCTCCTTGGGGCCGTCGACGCGCAGCACCCGGTCGCATCCGGCCGCCAGCGCGGTGCGCTCCAGGGCCAGCGTGTTGGAGGAAGTGTTCGATCCGATCACGATGACCGCATCGCAGCGGCTGGCGATGCTCTTGAGGGCTGTCTGCCGGTTGGTGGTGGCAAAGCAGAGGTCCGAAGTTCCGGGCATCCACAGATCGGGCCACCTGGCCCGGGCCGCTTCGAGGAGGGTCTTCCACTCGTCCACCGCAAGCGTGGTCTGGGCCAGGAACGCCACCGGGCCGTCAGGCTCCGGAAGCGCCTCCAGTTCACCGAGGCTTTCGATGCGGTGGACCGCGTCGGGCGCCACCGCGGCCGTCCCGATCGCCTCCTGGTGGCCTTCGTGGCCCACGTAGACGATGCTGAAGCCCTTACCGGAACGGACCTTGACTTCGTGGTGGACCTTCTTGACGAGGGGGCAGACGGCGTTGACCACCGCCCCGCCCCGCGCCTTGGCCTGCTCGACCAGCTCGGGCGGTGACCCGTGGGCGGACAGCATCAGCGGGGCCCCGGCCGGAACCTGGGCCACGTCATCGACGAACACCACGCCCATTTCCCTGAACCGCTCGACGACGATCTGGTTGTGAACGATCTCGTGGTAGCAGTAGACGGGCGGCTCGAACACCCGAGTCATCCAAGCGAGAGACTTGATCGCCATCTCGACTCCCGCACAGAACCCGCGGGGCGAGGCCAACAGCACTCGGTCCACGGTCACGACACTTCAGGATACCGGTCGCGGGCGGCCTTTCCGCGGGGCCGCGGGGTCCCCGGGTGGCCCCGCCGCCGGACAGGGGGCCGTCCCGCCTATCCTGGTAGGGGTCATGACCCTGCCCCGCGTGGTGGCGGTGGCCCCAGGGTCCCCGGCTGCCCGGGCTGGTTTGCAAATGGGCGATCAGATCGTCGCCATGGACGGCCAGCTCCCCCGAGATGTAATCGAATACCAGCTCCTCGCCGACCAGCCGGTGCTGGAGTTCGAGTTGCGCCGCGGCGGGCTCGAAATGTCGGTGATGGTCGAGCGAGAAGGCGGTGAACCGCTCGGCATAGAGGTGGACGCGGCCCTGTTCGACCGGGTGCGGACTTGCGACAACCATTGCGAGTTCTGCTTCATCCACCAGCTCCCCAAAGGGCTGCGGCGCAGCTTGTACGTGCGCGACGACGACTACCGCCTTTCGTTCCTGTACGGGAACTTCACCACCCTGACTCGCTTCACCGAAGCCGATCTGGAGCGCGTCGTCACCGAAGGCCTGTCGCCCCTGTGGGTCAGCATCCACGCCACCGACCCCGAAGTGCGAAGTCGCATGCTGCGCAACCGGCGGGGCGCGACCAGCTTGCGGTGGTTGCGGGCCCTGCTCGACCACGGCATCGAGGTGCACGGTCAAGTGGTGGTGTGTCCAGGCGTCAATGACGGACCCACCCTGGACGACACCCTGGCCGGGGTGCTCGACCGCTTCCCGGAGCTGGCGAGCGTTGCGTGCGTCCCGCTCGGCGTGAGCCGCTTCAACACCGAGGCCTCCATGCGTCCCCATACGCAGTCCGAAGCGGGGGCGGTGGTGGATCTGGTTGAGGACTGGCAGCAGACCTTCATCCAAGCGATCGGCCGCCACCTGGTATACGCGTCCGACGAGTACTACCTGCTCTGCGGTCGCCCCTTCCCTCCTCTCGTTGCCTACGGCGACGTGGCCCAGCACGACAACGGGGTCGGCATGGCGAGGTCCTTCGAGGCCGGATTCCACGGCTCTCTCGACGTGCCCGCCGGCGGTCCGGGAGGCTTCTTCCAGTCCGTCGACGGAGCCCCGGCAGCTGGCTACCGGGCGCCCCGGGCCGCGGGATCGGTGACGCTGCGGCCTCGGCGCAGCGCGGGAGTCACCGTGCTCACCGGAGCCTACGGCGCCGACGTGATCCGACCGCTGGTGCTTTCGGTGCGCCCCGACGCCGAAGTCCTTCCCGTCGCCAACTCCTTCTTCGGCGGCAACATCGGGGTGGCCGGTTTGCTGACCGGCTGCGACCTGGCGGACGCGCTGCAGAAGGCACCGCTGGGTCGCCGCTACCTTCTCCCCGACGTGTGCCTGTCGGGCGGACGCTTCCTCGACGGCCTCGGCCCCGAAGACCTGCCTCGGCCGGTCGAGGTCGTGCCTGCCGACGGCGCTTCCCTCAGGACCGCTCTCGCAGTCGGGGTGCACGGGTGAAAAGACCCGCCGCCGCGGCGGCGCCCGGATCCCTTCCTCTCGTCGCCGTGGTGGGGCGTCCCAACGTCGGAAAGAGCACCCTCGTCAACCGGATCGTCGGCCGGCGCGAGGCCATCGTGGAAGAGACGCCGGGCGTCACGCGCGACCGCAAGTTCCTGGACGCCGAGTGGGCCGGGCGCGACTTCACCATCGTCGACACGGGCGGGTGGCTGGCGGGCGGGGGTTCGCTGGACCGCCAGGTCAGCGCCCAGTCGGAACGGGCCATACGGGAGGCGGCGGCGATCCTGCTGGTCGTCGATTCCACCGTTGGGATCACCGATGACGATGCCAAGGTCGCCAACCTGCTGCGCCGCACCGACCGGACTGTGATCGTCGTCGCCAACAAGATCGACGGCGACAGCCGCGAGTCCGACGGGTGGGTGTTCGCCCACCTAGGTCTCGGGGACCCCTTCCCGGTGAGCGCCATTCACGGTCGGGGTACCGGCGACATGCTCGACGCCCTGGTCAAGTTGCTGCCGGTCGACGAGGCGCCCGACGACCCCGCCGGCGATCCGGCCCTCGATCCCGCCGTACCTTCGGTGGTTATCGTCGGGCGACCAAACGTGGGGAAGTCCACGTTGTTCAATCGGTTGATCGGCGACGAGAGGTCCGTGGTCCACGACCTCCCTGGGACCACCAGGGACAGCATCGACACGCTCGTGTCGACGCCCGACGGTGACATCCGCTTCGTCGACACGGCCGGCATGAGACGGCGAGGCAAGGAGGCGGAGGGCGCGGAGTACTACTCGCTGGTTCGCGCCCTTCAGTCGCTCGATCGGGCCCAGTTCGCCTTGCTGGTCATGGACGCGTCAGAAGGGATCACCCGCCAGGACCAGCGACTGGCCGAGCGCGTCGACGCGGCCGGCGGGCCGGTCGTGCTGCTCCTCAACAAGTGGGAGCTCCTCGACGCCGAACGACGGGCCACCGTGACCGCCGACCTCGAAGACCGGCTCGGCTTTCTCGCTTATGCGCCGGTGCTGAAGATCAGCGCGCGCACCGGGCTCGGCGTGCACAAGCTCTACCCCGCGCTGCAGGAGTCGATGGCCGCCTCACGGCGCCGGGTCTCCACCGGGGAGCTCAACCGGGTGTTGGCGGAAGCCCAGGCTTCTCATCAATCGCCTGGCGGGCGGATCCTGTACGCCACCCAAGGGGCGACCGAACCTCCGACGTTCACGCTGTTCGCGACCAAGGCGGTGCCGGCTCCGTACTTGCGCTACCTGGAGCGCAGGATCCGAGAGCACTTTGGTTTCGGACCGACCCCGCTGGTGTTCAGGGTCCGCCGGCGTTCCAACTGACGGGCCTGGTTACCGGGACCGTCGGGAGGCTGGCCCGGGTGCCCGGGCGGGACCGTTGCCCGAACGGCGTCGAGTAGCGTTTGACCCATGTTCACCCAGCCGTGGCTGGCCGCCGCGGCAGTGTTCTGTGCAATCGCAGCTGCGCTGTGGGGGCGGGCGGCGGCGCGATTGGCGAGAGCGGCGCGGCGCATCGAAGCCGAGACCGCCTCCTCCTCTCACGGCCGCGACGCGACGGAGCTGGCCCGCTCGGCTTTCGACAAGGACCTCCACACCGCGCTGCTGTACGCCGTGCTTGCCGTCGGGTTGGCCGTCGACTCGCTATCCAATTCCTTCTGGTACCAGCTTCCGCTTCTGGCCGTGAGCATCCCTGTGGTCGTGTCGATCCGCTACGCCCCCCGCTTCTTCGCCGAGGCCCGTCTGGCCGAGAACCGGGCCATGTTGGAGCGGCGGGCAGAGGAGGTGCTGGCCCAGGATCAGCTGGCTCCGCGCCGCTGGGCGGATCGCCTGGCCCCGGAGAACCTCCCGCACGTCGAAGGCTTCGAGATGGGCCGGGTGTACGAGCCGGGAACGGGGATGATGGCGGGCGATTTCTACGACGTCTTCATCACGGCCGACCACCGCATGGCGGCGGTCATCGGCGACGTGGCCGGGCATGGCATCGAGCCGTCCATCACGGCCTTCCAAGTCAAGTATCTCCTCCGCACCTTCCTGCGTCAGTTTCGTGACCCGGCCCAGGCCCTGGAAGAGCTCAACAAGGTGCTTTCGACCACCGGCCGGCCCGAGGACCTGGTGTCGGTATGCGTGGCGGTCCTGGACACCGAGGCGGCCACGCTCCGCCACGCCTCCGCGGGCCACCCGGTCGCCTGGCTGTGGCAGGACTCCGAAATGCACGCCCTGCGGTCGACCGGACCTCTGCTCACGCTCGACCCCCAAGCGGCCTACTTCTCCCGCGAGCTACCGCTCATGACGGGCGACGTGCTTCTGCTGTACACCGATGGGCTGGCCGAGGCCCGCTCGGGCGGACAGATTTTCGGCGAGGACCGCATCGCCGGGATCGTGAAGCGCGATCCCGGCCAGGACGCCATGATCATGTGCAAGGACCTGCTGGAAGCCGCCCGGGACTTCGCTGCCGAGCCACTTTCCGATGACGTAGCGATCCTTGCCATCCGCCGGGTGTAGCGCGGCGGGAGGTCCCGTTGCCCTGGTGTGACGACTGCAGCAAGTTCTGGAACCCGCCGAGCATGGGGCCCAACGGAGAATGCCCGATTTGCGGGAAGGTGGTGGTGGCGCCGAGCAAGGGGGTCCCCTGGCACTTCAAGCTGATGCTCGTGGCTTTCGCGGTCTACATGGTGTATCGCATCTACTGGCTCGCGGAGTGGTTGCCGAAGCACGTCTGACCCTTTGATTGCGTCGTTGGTACTAGGGTCAATGAGCCACCGGGCGGTGGCGCAGTTTGGTAGCGCACCAGACTGGGGGTCTGGGGGCCGCGGGTTCAAGTCCCGCCCGCCCGACGCTCTGACCAGCACTCTTGTGCTGGTCAGAGTTCGTTACGGGGCCAGGGAGCCATTCGGGGAGCCATGTTCGGAGCCTTGGATAGCTCCTGAGATTTCCTGTCGCTGGCCGTTGACGGGAGTTGCACTCACGTAGTTACAGTTGGCATATGGGTACGGACGCCGACCTCGAGCCGGAGGTCATCCGGGCCCTCGCTTGCCTGGAGGTGGCCCGGCGAGCCGCCGACCGCTACGTCATTCAGCATCTGGGCCTGTCCTTGAGCGTGGACATGCGCAGGGTGGCGCGGACGGAGGTTCGGAAGAGGGACTGGCGTGGGGCCCTGGTCAGCGTGTTGGACCTCCGCAGGCGCGTAGCCGAGGCCGCCGCCCTGCTGCTACGAGTCCTGCTCCGATTCCTCCGACTGCTCCTTGAGCTTTTGGGTCCCCTCGTTGTCGAGGACGGCACCGAGCCGGCACCTGAGCCGCTGGAGTTGTTGCTGACCCGCGCTCGTCAGCTGGACCTACCTCCGCCCTCGCTGCTCGTGGTGCCCCGGGAGCGCCTGGTCGCCTAGCCGCGCCGCCTCCCGGGCTCGTACTCGAGTCCCGAGGAGGGAAGCGTGATCTCCATATTCCTGATCTTGTCGTGGTGGGTGTGGACCGCCGCGACCGATTCGCCAACGGTCGCTGACTTGGTCGATGACCGTCTACTGATCCCGGTACAGGAGGCGGCACGCCTGCTCTCCTGTAACCGGAGCACCCTGTACCGGAAGTTCGCCGCCGGGGTCCTCGACCTGACCCGCGTCGGCAGCCGGACCTACGTCACCTCAATCGAGTTGAGGAGGTATCTGACCCAAGAGATGGGGCCCCCGCTGGATCGCAAGCGGGACCCTACGGCACCCCACTTCTCGCGCAAACGGGCGGCACCGTGAGTCCCCATGAACGGCAGAAGCGCCCCGGCCAGGGCGCTTCGACCACCATCGATACCACCGACATCGAGGACTCTAGCGGCCGCATAGGACATCGGCTGTGACCGAGGACTGATCGAGGGTCGACGAGGTGATCGCTGAGCTCGAAGCCCAGCACGCCATCGCCGTCTGCCGGGAGGCCGTCGAGGACTTCGACGCCGGCGTCGCGACCGTCGCCGATGTCCTCGGACTGATAGTCCATGCCTCCACCGTGGCGGTCAGGGCGATGATGCGCGGCTGGGGACTCCTCGACGAGAGGAAAACGGCGTGACCGACTTGCACGCCGGGGAGATCCTCGCCCGTCACCCGTCCGGGGCGTGCGTCCAGGCGTACCTGCGCGACGGCCAGATCTACTCGGCGCTGTACGTCGCCCATGGGGGGCTGGTCAAGACCCATCCCCAAGGCGGTTGGGGTGTGTACGACCCGCTCGACCGCATCACCCGCAAGCTGACCGGCCGGGACCGAGCCGACCTGGCCGAGATCCTCCCCATGGACGGCCAGCCACCGCTACTGCCAGAGCAAGCCGCCATCGCCCACGAACTCGGCGCGGCCGGCGACGCCGGTATCGACGTTTTCCGACGGTGGAGCATGAAGGAGTTGCTCGCCGAACCCGATGACTTCACCTGGCTCATAAGAGGACTGCTCGCCGATCCCACCCACGGGCAGATCGCTGGCGAGCTCAAGACCCTCAAGACGTATCTGGTCGCCATGATCCAGGTCGGCCTCGCCGCCGGCAAGCCCACCTTGGACCGCTTCCGGCCAGTCGCCGGCCGCCCGGTCCTGGCCTATGTCGGCGAAGGCGGTCGCAAGCCCTATATGCGCCGCCTCAAGCGCATCGCCGTCGCCATGGCCGTCAACAACCTGGCCGACATCCCCCTTGAGCTCGTCTTCGACGTCGCCCCCATCCAATCCCCGATCTTCATCGACAGCCTGGACCTCAACCTCGCCGAGCTCGAGCCCGCCCTCGTCTGCATCGACCCCTACTACGCCTATCACGGCACCGTCACCCGGGCCGCCGACCTCCACCAAGAGGGGGCGCTCCTGTCGGGCCTGTCCGCCCCGTTGCACCAACGCCGAGCGTCCCTGCTCGTCGTCAACCACATGAACCAGACCGGGTCCGGCGTCAATCTCAGGCGCATCACCATGGCCGGCTCCGGCGAGTGGGTGGACAGCTGGGCTCTCCTCGCCCATCGCGAGGCCCCCAACGTCGACGCCGGCACCTTCAAACTCCGGCTCGAGATCGGCTCCCGCCAATGGGGCGGCACCACATGGGACCTAGACCTGGGCATCGGACACTTCGACCAGGAGCGCGGCACCCACGACGGACCCATCCGATGGGACCTCCGACCCGCCACCGGAGTGGCCATCGAAGCCACCGAGAAGACCACCACCCACGACGACAAGCTCCGAGCCCGCATCCTCGACGTCATCACCGACATGCCCTGGGAGTTGACCAAGACCGACATCCTCGACAGGGCCGGTGGCAACCGAGAACGAGGTCTGGAGCTCTTCAACAAGCTGGCAGACGACGGCCGCATCCGACACGACAAGCGGTCATGGCTCGAGGCTGGAATCCCCAAGACCCGATCTCTGTGGGGCATCGCCGACAACCCCGCCCACGCAGATGGGCACTCTTCACCCTGGGAGAACAAATAGATGGGCCGCTACCAGCCACAACAACCAATCCCACCCATGGGCATGGTTCACAGGCACCCTTCCCGAGCCTGCGGGCGGGGCAACCAAGCCCGCCCAAGGCGGAGACTTATAGGGCGGGAGGGCTTCCTTGGTTGCCGAGGACCCCAAAGCCGGCGCGCTCAGGGCCATCCCGGCCTGTGTCCACGGATCGTTGCGTGCGAGACGTCGGCCGTCGCCCCCGAGGCCCGCATAAGTATGGTTATCTGTAAATGGGTTCTGACCAGGGCGTTTGTGCCCGGCATCCGTCCGTGCGCATAGTCATGCGGTTCAGACCTGCATGTATGTACCCGATCGGCGCATACCGTGACCGTGGCTGACGGCCGGCTCGCGGCTACAGCTGGCCACCGTTCACGCAGGGCAACCAGGTCGCCCTGCGCCACGGCGTCTACAGCCCCCGGGCGATAGCTGACCGGGCCGAGCAGGTCCACGTCGCGGTGCTCGAGGCCGCTCCCTGGCTCAGCGCCGACCATCTGGCTCCGGCTGTCCATCGGTACTTGCAGGCGACGGCGAGGGAGCAGTTGGCGCACCAGGCGTACATAGCCAAGCCGTCACCTCGCCTGCTCGAGGCGGCCACCGCTGCGGCTCGGCTGGCTTGGCGCATGGGTGACGAGCTCGGATTGACGCCGGCCGGCCACGCCAAGCTGAAGATGCTTGTGGCCGGTGGTGCCCACGCCGAGGCGAGCCTCGCTGACTTGATGGTCGTGGGCGCGGAGATTGCGGCCCGCCGGTTCGGTGCTGTCAATGCAAGCGAGCCAGCAGAGCCCCCTGCTTCGGTGCCGGAGCCTCCCGACGAGCTCGGGATGGGTGCCAGTAGCGACGAGTTGGAGGAGGGCGTCTAGTGGTACTGATAGATCCGGTGGACCGGGCGTTCAACATGCTCTGCTCGTTGATGCTCGAGGACGGCCGGCGCTGGGGTGATGCTGCGGTCGATGTGCAGGTCGAAGATGCCAGGGCGGTGCTTGATCCCGACGGCGTGCCGTTCCACTTCTTGACCCGAAGCCGTGGCCACTCGAAGACGAGCGATTTGGCCGGGATCGTGCTGTCGGTGATGTTGACTCAGTTGCAGTCCGGCTCGCGGTTGTACGCCCTCGCTGCCGATCGTGACCAAGGTGCTCTGCTCGTGGACGCCGTCGCCGGATTCGTGGCTAGAACTACAGGTCTCGGCTCGGCTTTGCAGGTCAATGCGTTCAGGGTCACCGCGGCTAGCGGGAGCGTGTTGGAGGTGATACCTGCGGACGCCGCGAGCTCGTGGGGATTGAAGCCGAGCTTCGCCGTGGTGGATGAGATCGCTCAGTGGGAGAGCACCGCCGGGCCGCGGAAGTTGTGGGAAGCGATGTCCTCCGCGATGGCGAAGGTGAAGGGCTCGAGGATGGTCGTGTTGACGAGCGCCGGCGACCCGGCGCACTGGTCTCACAAAGTCCTCGAGCACGCCGAGCGGTCCAAACTCTGGCATGTGCATCAGGTGCCCGGTCCACCCCCGTGGGCTGACCCGGAGCGGCTCGAGGAGCAGCGCAGTCGGCTACCGGAGTCGTCATATCGGCGTCTGTTCTTGAACGAGTGGACGAGCGCCGAGGACCGTCTTACCTCCCTCGATGACTTGCGGGCATGTGTGTCGCTGGAGGGGCCGTTGTCACCGGAGCCGAACCTTCGATACGTCTGCGGACTCCACATCGGTCTCAAGAACGACGCCACCGTGGCGGCTATCTGTCATGCGGAGAAGGTGCTGGACTCATCGGGCTCTGTGAGGAGTCGGAGGGTCGTGCTGGACCGGATGGAGACCTGGCAGGGGTCGAAGCGCCATCCCGTCGACTTGGGCGTGGTGGAAGCCTGGTTGCTCGAGGCTTATCGCCAGTACCGCATCGACATCGTTGCCGACCCGTGGCAGGCGATAGGCATGTGCCAGCGGCTCCGGTCGCGTGGTGTCCGGGTGCGTGAGTACCCCCTCAGCCAGCAGAGTGTTGGCCGCCTGGCGACGACTTTGCATACGTGCATCAGGGACCATCACCTCGCTTTACCAGACGACAAGGACCTGCTCGATGAGCTCGCCAACGTGAGGTTGCGAGAGACGTCTACGCCGGGGGTCCTCAGGCTGGACAGTGACCCAGATAAGCATGATGACCGGGCTGTCGCTCTGGCTCTCGGGGTCTGGTATCTGCTGGAGAACGCGCCGAAACGGAAAGGCCGGATGTACAGGCTCGCCTTGAACGAGGGCGGCGACGGCGCGCCAGCTGAGGGCCGCCCCAAGGCTCGGATGGTGGGGCCCACGGTGGCCGAGCGGGCGCATGAGCGGGCGTCTCGTCGGGTGGGGTCGGTCGGGGAACGACGGCTACCCAAGCGACCGCGACCCAACCATCGTCCAGCCCGATCGGGGTCGGTGGCCGTAAGCTGCGCCCGATCCGTCTGAATCATCTGACCATTGTTCTAAGAGGCACAAGTTGTCACCCAAGGCCCGTATAGGGCTACCGTCCTCGCGGGTCGGCTACGCTTCGCATGGGAGGCAGCACATTGACGGAACGGGGGACCAGAGAATGGTCAAGATGAGTCGTCTGTTCGGGGCTTTGGCGATGGTTGGTCTTGGGGTGATGGCTGTGAGCGGCCCCGCGTCGGCGAAAACTCCCCAACCCAAGGTCATCGTTACTCCGAACACGAATCTGACGAACGGTGAAACCGTGACGGTGACAGCAAAGCATTTCGAGCCTGGCACCCAGGTCTTCATCACCGAGTGCAGCAAAGGCGTGTACGGCACAACCGGACAGGCGGGTGGCGAGCCCTACTGCACGACCAATAACTATGTCGCGGTTACGGTCAACTCCGACGGCACGATTTCAGCCACGCAATATACGGTGTTCACGGGTCCAGTCGGTACCAGCGGTCAGAAGTGCGGCACCAATAAGAAGACCGAACTCTGCTACATGGGTCTTGGCGATGAGAATGGCACTCCAGCGGACTCCGGGCTGGGGACGATGATGTTCGTGAACCCTAAGTGACGTTGAGTCATTGCGTGGCACCGTGGCGGGTGTTGTAGCGGGAGTTCCGCCGGGGCAGGCACAAAGCGGGTGGTGGCGTCTGACGGCGTCCAGCGCGTGCCGCTAGTGAGGGCTGGCGTTTAGCTCACGCGACTTTTCTGACGGTTACTCAGCTTTCGGACCGGACGCTGTCAAGGCAGACTGATATAGGGGCCAGGCCATAGTCTTGAGTCGATTAGCGAAGATCGAAAGCGCACCTGATTACGGCTGATCATCATGGCCGCGGCTCGCACTCGGCAGGGAGGTCGATCTGGGCGGCGTCCGAAAGGTGGCTCGGCGTCTACCCAATAGAGACAACCGGACAGGTCATCGCATTTCTGGGCGAGGGCGGCAAGCGCAAGATGCTCCGACGGCTACGGGCCATCTGCGAGTCCAAGGGCGTCCGGTGGGAGGACCTGCCCATCGAGACTTGCTTCAGAGTCCCGCATCTCTCCGACGCCGACCACATGGGCATCATCAAGGCCAAGCTGGCCGCCAACCCCGATGTCGTGCTGGTCCTGGTCGACCCGCTCTACCTCGCCGCCAAGGGCGCCAGGGGAGCATCGCTCTACGACATGGCCACGGTGCTCGAGCCGCTCCAGCTGCTCTGTCAGAACGCCGACTGCGCCCTAGTCTTGGTCCACCACTGGAACCAGACGGGCAAAGGCACCGGAGCCGAGCGCATGTCTGGAGCCGGCCCGTTCGAGTGGGCCGCCCGACCAGCCCGGAGAATGGCTCACCATTCAGGAGGCAGCCGCACGGCTCGGCATGTCACCTAGCGGCTTCCGAGGGCTCGCCAAGGTTTAACGGCTCACGATCCGCCGTAGGGGAGGCCGACCCGGCGTCGTGGCAGCTGACGTCGAGACATACCTCGATCGAGCCCGAATCCCGCGACCTGGGAGCGACCCGACCGGTAGCTGACGTTCCCATTACAATGGTTCGCATGGGCGATCCTGAACCGGAGTTAGATGAGCACATCGGCGATGTGAACGACGACCTCGAAGCTCTTCTAGACGGATACCAGACCGTCGAGGACGTATACCGAGCAGCAACAATGTCGACGGACGTCCATTTCGAAGCTCCCAACACGGCTTCTATGCCGATGGCGGTGCTCCGCACCTCCAACGGGGTCCGCTAACTTTTCACGGGTGCCTACATGGGGGGCTATCAGTTACGAGCTCGGGCGGCTCGTCCGAGCCGACTCCCAGAAGAAGGATAAGGATCCGCAGGAGCCGAGCCCGCACGACATCGTTCGGCGCAAGTATCTAAAGGCGCTCTCGGAACACACAGAGCGCCCCGTGATCGTGTACGCGTCGGGATGGCTCGAAGGGCGACCGGTGCAGGATCCGAGTTCGATCGAAGTGAGCACTAGGGACAAGATGGGCTTCATGGAGGCCGTGCACGGCTTACCAAGAGGACCTCTCGACCTCATTCTTCATAGCCCCGGCGGTCACCCAAACGCCGCTGAGGCGATCATGGGCTACCTGAGGGATGTCGGCTTCGGGCCGATCCGTGCAATCGTCCCGATCGCAGCGATGTCGGCGGCAACGATGATGGCGCTCAGTTGTGACGAGATCGTGATGGGGTATCACTCGCAACTGGGCCCGATCGACCCGCAGTGGACGCTCATGACGCCAGACGGTCCACGGTCCGCTCCCGCCCAGGCGATCCTCGATCAGTTCTTGCGTGCCCAAGATGAGTGCAAAATCAATCAGCAGGCTCTGGTGGCATGGATCCCGATACTTCGCTACTACGGTCCGGGACTTCTCAGCCAGTGCGTGGCGTCTCAAAGGGCGGCGGAAGATGTGGTGTCATCGGCGATCCACCGGTATATGTTCTCCGACGAGGCGGAGCCGGCTCGTACCGTTCACTCCGCCGAGGTCGCTGCGTGGTTCAACAACCACACGCTCCATCGCAGCCACGGTAAGCCCTTCGCCTACAACGAAGTTCTCTCGCAGGGATTGAAGGTGAAGTTGCTCGAGGATGACGGCGATCTCCAGGACGCAGTGCTGAGCGCCTGGCACGGGGTCCAACTAAGTCTCAGCCAGGTCGCGGTACAAAAGCTCATCGAGAACCAGGATGGAGCCGCCTGGGTTCTGTCGGGTGCTCCAATGTTGGTGGCTTTGCAGCCGCCGGCTGCGCCGAGTCAACCAGCACGGCCCCCAGTGCCGCCTGGCGGCTCGCCCAATCGGCAGCAACGGCGACGGAAATAAAGTCCTTGAACGGGACCGTCGCTGTGTGCGGCCTGGGGGCTAAATAGTTCCGCAAGCGTTCAGGAGTGCCTGGGCAGCCTGCGCCTTCAGCACCACGACGGCGAGGTCTGGTGGGCCGCGGTGACCCCACAGTCACGAAGGCGGGGTGGAAGCACCACCCCGCCTTCGCTTGTGACCGCGGCTACGTCAGGCGCGTAGCCACTGCTCCACATCGTCGAGATCGAGGTCGAAGTTCGACCCCGCGGCGACGGTGTTGGAGGACCCGTCGAGGATCATGTACCCGCCCAAGTCGTGCACATGAGGGTTACGCACCCGCGACTTGCGCAGGACGAAACCCTCTCGGTGCATCTGGCGTCGGAGACGACCCTCGCGACGGATCTCTAGTTTCTCGGTACTGGACATGTAGCTCCTAACACTTGTGTTTGTCTATCGGCCTAGTGGTGTCGACCCTGCAACCACACCAGCCATTTTGGAAGCCATGCCCTACCGCAACTCACGGAGTCGACTGGGTGCAGATTACCAAGTGGGTGGGACGGTTACAACCGGGCTCTGGGAGTCTTAACCCTCCCACCTGCCTGATTGACTACGTGGGTATGAGCCCTGCAAATAGTTCGAAGTTGGGAACGAGTTGGCTGTCTGTTGGTGTCTATGAGCGAGGCTTGCGATAGCCGGGTGGGGCCGAGGGGCCGATACTGTCTTCCGGCACGATAGGGGCAGGCCGACGTGAGCGATGTATCGCAGGGGACGGGGTGGTGGCTGGCGTCGGACGCCCGGTGGTATTCACCCGAGCAGCACCCGGACTATCGGCCACCGCCACCTCCACCGCAGCCGAAGCCACAGCAGGCTTCCAAAGTAGCGAGTCCCTCATCGAACGGTATGCCCGTCGCGGCGGTCCGAATGTCACCGATTCGATTGGTCAATGTGGCCGCCTTTGTCGGCGCGGTCGTCGGGCTGCTGATGGCGTGGGGTACCGCCTTCATCGCAAATGTCAACGGTCTCGATACCGACGACGGCAAGCTCTTCGGGTCAATCCTTGTCGTTGCCGCCCTTCTAGCTTGGTGGCGTGTGGCGCGGACCGGACGGCTGAACGGGTGTCTGCTGGTCGCTGTATGGTTAGGGCTCCTAGTCTTCGGTGTAGCCGAGGTCATCCACATATCTTCCTCGAGCGTCGTCACCGTCGGAGACGGGCTCTATGTGGACGTGGCGGCCGCTGCGATAGGCACGGTCTCCGCTTCGATGGACACCCGTCGACATTGGTCACGCGCTGCCCGGGCTGCGAGGCCGGCACAGAAGCCCACCCCGTCCGCTCCGCTTGCCAGCAAAGTCGAATCCGAGCCGCCTCCGCCACAATGGCCACAACCGCCGTTCTCTGAGCCCACCCCCTCTGCTCCGCTTGCTAGCAAAGTCGAATCCGAGACGCCGCCTCTGCTGTCGGAGAGGGTCGAAGCGGCACATGCCGAAAGGTCGGCCGCCCGCAGGCCGGTCTACAAGAAGTGGCAGGTCTGGCTTGGTCTGGCCGTGTTGGCTGTCGCGATTCAAGACGTGGTCTTGGTGAATGTCACCCACTCCAAGAACACGGCGGCGACTTCCGAAAACAGCGCGGCGACTTCCAAGAACACGGTGGCGACGAACGGGTTTGAGTCAACGACGACCGCAGGCGCTGCCGCACCCCTCCCCTACACAGAATCGGCAGCTGGGCCCGCCACCACGCCCCCATTCATGGTCACAGACAGCTCTTGGCGGTTGAAGTGGTCCTACAACTGCTCCGGCCAAACCAGTAGCGACTTTGGCCTGTATGTGTACATTGACGGCGGGCCTGAGGATGGCACTACGCCAGTTAGCGACCCATCCGAAGAAGGTTCTGGCGAAACGAGTGCTTACTATGGCCGCGGGACAATAAGTCTTAACCTCAGCACGCTCTGCAACTGGTCGGTCACTGTCCTTCAGCCTTAGCCGACGCCCGGTGTATACCCTCTCACCCGCTCGCTGTTCGTGTACTTCGGTCCCGACGATGACCGCTTCGCTGATCGTTTCTCCGAGTTCGGTCACATCATGAAGACAGTGGCGGGGCTCAGCTGGTTGAGGGACGAGCCCCACGTTGGCTTCGCTTCCGCTTAGGTGCGAGCAGGCGCTCCATGGCGTCGGCCGCCGTGCGCTGGAGCTCCGGGCGGACCTTGGCGTACACATCGCTGGTGATAGCGAGGCCGGCGTGGCCGAGGGTGGCACTGACGACCTCGAGGGCGACGCCGTTGTTCAACATCAGCGTGGCCGCCGTATGACGGCTGGCATGGAACCGACGCCTGCCCACCCCGACGGTGATGGTCAACTCGTGCCACCAGCGCAGAACGTTCCGCCGGTGGATGCGGGTGCCGATGGACGTGGTGAAGATGAGGTCACTGTCGGCCCATATCTTCGCCGCTATTCGTTCCTCGCGCTGCGCGGTGCGATGCCGGCGCAAACCTGCGATGGCGAACGGGGGGAGGGTCACCTTGCGCTCCGACGCCTTGGTCTTGGTTCCATGAACCGTCAGGAGTCTCTTCTCGAAGTCCAGGTCCCGCCAGGTGAGGCCGAGCGCCCTCGCCCTGGCGTAACCCGACCGCCAAGACCAGCACGGCCAGAGCCTCCAGCCGGTCCCCCTTGGCCGCGGCTAGGACCGCGGCGGCGTCAGTGGTGTCGAGGGCGTCGTCCAGCTTCGCCTCGGAGTGCCTCGGGGCGTCGGTGAGTGCGGCCACGTTGCGCGACACCCGACCGAACCGCTCAGCATGGGTGAGGGAGCGGCGCAGGATGGTCCGGGCCTTGGCCTGAGTGGTGGGGGAGAGGCCCTTCTTCTCGAGGGCGCGCATCATGGCCACCACGTCCTCCGGGCGGAGCTTCTCGAGAACCACCGTCCCTATGTACGGCTTGATCCAGTCTTTGACCACCTGCCCGAACTGCTCCTCGGTCCTGAGGGCGACGTTGCCGGGCACCACGTTGTCTAGCCACCAGGACAACCACTCCCCGGTGGTCATGGCCTTGCCGGTGACCAGCGTGCCCTTGTCACGTTCGACTGACAGGTCCCGCAACGCGATGAGCACTTCCGGCTTGGTCTTGGCGGTGGCCTTCTTGCGGATGCGCCTTCCGTCGGCGTCGGTGCCGACCTCGATGGTGCCGACCCAGCGGCGCTTCTTCTTGTCGTAGTAGACGGTGCCCTGCCCGTACCTGGAAGCCATTAGCCGATACCCCCAGAGTTTCGCGACCCCATTTCAGACTGATTGGGGCAGGCCGGGGAGCCATTCGGGGAGCCATTCAGATGCAACATGATGCAACTTGATGCAACACTAAATGGTCTCTGACCTGGACTTTTAGCACCAGGCCGCAACAGCGTGCGTCAGCGTGCCAATCACTGGGGGTCTGGGGGCCGCGGGTTCAAGTCCCGCCCGCCCGACGCTCTGACCAGCACTCTTGTGCTGGTCAGACGTGTTTCGGGGGGCAGGTGCCGCCGTCGGCGCTTCCGTTCATTTCCGGCCCGACATTTCAGGCCCGACGCCGATCTATTCGTCGATGTTCTTCCAATGTGGGCGTCCGAACAGACGGCCAAGTCGAGAGGAAAGCGAAGACCCTTCTTCGTGTGCCAGGTCGACTTCGAGGACCGGGGGGCCACTCGGCGGCGGCAAGGACGCTGCTTCGTTGTCGGTGAGTGAGCAGCGGACCACAGTGGTGGTGATCTCAGTGATCTGTTCTCGGTCAACGAAGCGCAGCCCATGACTCGTCTTTAGGGAGATGCCGTCGAAGAGATCCAGCTCGGGGACCTGAAGGACGTGATGAACCTTGCCGAACTCGGACCCAGTGGAGCTAACCACTGGTGTACCAACGGCCAAGGCCAAATAGGAAATCGGGCGTCCCTCGTCCACAGCTGCCTTCCTCTCGCGTGACTGGCGATTTCAGCGACCACGCTAATGGGGATCGATCGAGTGGGGCTCGCCACGCCCCGAAAGACCTATTCGAAGACACTTCACCGGTGGATGCAGGGATACCCCCTGGGTCCTGGTCGACGGATCCATCACAGGACAACCAGCCGGCCTCAACCGGTTCTCAAGTCAGACCGAGACCCAGCCCTCCCGGTCGGCTGATGCAGGGCCGTCGACGCGGCTACCAGGCGGGCGTGTAGCCGCCCTTGCCCATGGCCGAGCTGGTCTCGAAGTCCATTTCCTCGTCGACGCCCCCGAAGACTTCGGTGATCCAGTCGAGCCGCTCCTTGAGGATGCGCTCGACTCCCGCCTGGAGGGTGGTGCTGCTGATGGCACACGAAGAGCAGGAGCCTTGCAACTGGACTTCCACCACACCCGAGGACACGTCGGCGCTGGTCATGACCAGGTCCCCGCCATCGGCCTGCACGGCCGGGCGGATCAGCTCGATCAGTTCGTTGAGATCGGCGAGCCGCTGGGCCCGTTCTTCGTCGGTGAGCATCGTTACCTCCGTCGCCAGTCTGCCACGCATAGACGACTTAACCTGGATTCGATGTCCAGCCCAGACGTTCCCGAAGCCGCAGGTCCCGGCCGCCCACGCCGCGGGTACTGGCTGCCGGGAGCCATCGCCTTGACGGTTCTGGTGATCATCGCGGTAGCCGTCGGGGGAGGTGATCTCGACCACTCCGCTCCCAAGACCCTTCACGGTCCCGACGTCGCCTCCGAGATCGCACTGGGGATCCAGACCCAGGAGGCTACGAACAACGCTCCGACGGTCTCTTGCCCCAGAAGCGAGCCGGTTCGCTCCGGGCTGCACTTCGAGTGCTCGGTGGTCTCGGCCGGCAAGAAGACCCCCGTCGAAGTGGTCGAAATCGACGGGCGCGGCCACCTCCGCTGGCAGGTGGGCGCGGCCTCATCCTGAAGCCGTCCCGCCGACGCACAGACCCACTCGTGGTCGGCCCGTGCCTGATTTCCCCATTGATTGGCTTGCGCAAGGGTCAGAGTCTTGGGGGACCGTCTGGGGCAATCGCACTTAGACTCCGCCCATGGCCGTCGATGCGACACCAGGCGAGGATCGCATCCTGACCGTTCCCAATGCTTTGACCCTGCTCCGGCTGTTCTGCGTGCCCCTGTTCGTCCTGCTGCTCGCCCGGCCTCACCGAGCCGGTTGGTACCCAGCTGGGCTTCTTCTGGCTGGACTCGGCATCACCGATGGGGTCGACGGCTACGTGGCCCGGCACTTCAATCAGGTCTCGAACGTGGGTAAGGTCCTCGACCCTTTGGCGGACCGCTTGCTTCTAAGTGTGGCTGCCATTTCCATCATCGTGGTCCAGGCCGTCCCGGTGTGGGTTGCCGTCTTGGCGTTGGCTCGCGAGGCGTTCGTGGCCGTCGGGTTCGTTTATGTGGCGGTTGCAGGCGGTCGGCGTATGGAGGTGCAATGGTCCGGTAAGGCCGGCACGTTCGCCCTCATGGTGGCCCTGCCGCTGTTCCTCGGCGGACACGCCAACGACGACTGGCATCGGATAGCCGAAGCCCTCGCTTGGGTATTTGTAATACCGGGTCTCGCATTCGGATGGTACGCAGCCATCACCTACATCCCAAAGGGCCGAGCAGAACTGGCAGAGGTCCGGCGCCGACGGACCGAGGAGGCTGGAGCATGAAGGCCGTGATAATGGCAGGGGGAGAAGGGACGCGATTGCGTCCACTGACGTCCAACCAGCCGAAGCCGATGATGCCGATCGCGAACCGACCCATGATGGAGCACATCGTCGAGCTCCTCAAGAAGCACGCCTTCGACGACATCGTCGTGACGGTGGCCTATCAGGCCAACGCCATACGCACCTATTTCGGTAACGGCTCCGAGTTCGGGGTCCGCATGGTCTACGCCACCGAGGAGACTCCGCTCGGGACGGCGGGATCCGTGCGCAACGCCATGGACGAGCTGGATGAGCCCTTTCTCGTCATCTCCGGTGACGTGCTGACCGACATCGATCTCGGTCGGATCGTCACTTTCCACTCGGATAGGAAAGCGCTGGCCACCATTGGGCTGAAGTCGATGGAGAATCCGCTCGAGTTCGGCATCGTCATCACACGAGAAGACGGTTCGGTCGAGCGGTTCCTCGAGAAGCCGAGTTGGGGTGAGGTGTTCTCCGACACCATCAACACCGGGATATACGTCCTCCAGCCCGAGGTCTTCGAATACATCGAGCCCGAGAAATCAGTGGACTTCTCCTCCGACGTGTTCCCCCGCCTGCTCGACGACGGCCTGGCCGTTTTTGGCTACGTGGCCGACGGGTACTGGGAGGATGTCGGAACCTTGGACTCCTACATCAGGGTTCACCAGGACGTGCAAGACGCCCAGGTGGCCCTCGACCTGCCAGGGTTCCAGATGGGCGAGGGAATCTGGCTCGGCGAAGGTTCCGAGATCGACCCGGCCGCAACGATCGACGGACCCGCGATCATCGGCGACTACTGCCGGATCGAGGCCGGTGCCCGCTTGGCGGAGTACTCCGTCCTCGGGTCGAATGTGCGGGTCGGGGCTGACGCATTCATCGAGAGGTCGGTCGTGCACGACAACGTCTATATCGGCCCAGGAGTGCGCTTGAGGGGCGCCGTGGTCGGTCGGTCCAGCGACTTGAGGCGTGGGGCCAGGTTGGAGGAAGGGGTGGTGATCGGCGACGAGTGCTTCATCGGCGAGCACGCCGTGATCCAACCCGGGGTGAAGGTCTATCCCTTCAAGACCGTCGAGCACGGGGCGATCGTCAACTCGTCGATCGTTTGGGAGTCGCGCGGCGCGAGAAAACTGTTCGGTCGCACCGGAGTCGAAGGCCTGGCCAACGTCGATATTTCGCCCGAGTTGGCCGTCCGGCTGGCGATGGCGTACGGCACGACGATGAAGAAGGGCTCGACCGTCGTGGCGTCTCGAGACACCAGCCGGGCGGCCCGGGTGCTGAAGCGGGCCCTCATGGTCGGCCTCAACGCGGCGGGCGTGGACGTCTCCGACCTCGAAGTGGCGACGGTTCCCGTGACACGCTTCGGCGTGCGCAACGAAGGGGGGGCGGGCGGTCTGTCGGTCCGCCTGGCCCGCGACGATCCGCAATCGGTGATCATCAGGTTCTTCGATTCCAGCGGGATCGACATCTCCGAAGCCGCCCAAAAGAAGATCGAACGCCTTTTCTACCGCGAGGACTACCGACGATCTCTGGCCGGCGAGATAGGGGACCTGCGCTTCCCGGTACGGACAGCGGAGTTCTACACGGCGTTGCTCATGGAGACCGTGGACGTCGAAGCCATTCGGTCGGCGCGCTTCAAAGTGGTACTCGACTATGCCTACGGCGCGGCCAGCTTCGTGATGCCAAACGTCCTATCCAAGCTCGGGGCAGAAGTCCTGTCGGTCAACCCGTATGCGTCCACCCGGCAGTCTCTGTCATTCGACCGGTGGGAGCACGCCGCCCACGTCTCTGGCCTGGTCAAAGCGTCGGGTGCTCACGTGGGGGCCGTCATCGACACTGACGGCGAGTACATCACCTTTGTCGACGACACCGGCCACATCGTGACCGACGATCAGGGGCTCATGGCTCTCCTCCATCTCGTCCTGGCGGACGCGGAGAAGCGGGGGACAGGCGCGCCCACGGTCGCGCTTCCAGTTTCGGTGGGCCGCGGCGTGGAGGCCATGTGCGAGGAGGCGGGGGCGGAGCTGTTGTGGACGAAGCTCTCGACCCCTCATCTCATGGAAGTCGCTTCCCGCCCGGGGGTCAGGTTCGCGGCCAGCCAGGAGGGCGGATACATCTTTCCGTCGTTCCTACCTGCCTACGACGCCGTGGCGACGCTGGTGGAAACGCTCGGTCTTCTGGCGTCCACCGGAAGCAGGCTGTCTCAGATCGTCGGTCGTCTCCCGGTGGTCCGCCTGGCCCACGAAGCCGTCGTGACCCCGTGGGAGAAGAAGGGCTTGGTGATGCGCATGGTCATGGAGTGGACCAAGGATCGGGACGTGCTCCTCATCGACGGGGTGAAGGTGCTCCACGACGATGGATGGGCGCTGGTGCTCCCGGACCCAGAAGAGGCGCTGACGCACGTCTGGTCCGAGGCCGAGACCGACTCTGACGCCAGGGCCCGGGCCCAGGGCTACGCCCGGCGAATTCGTAACGTCCTGAGGGCTTGAGTGCTCCCGTCGTCGGCGGCGGTAGCAACGGCGGAGCGCGTCCAGTAAGTTCCGAGGAATGAACGTCCCCGACGATCTCCGCTATACGACGGATCATGAGTGGACCCGCCTCGAGGGGGGGCATCTCAGAATGGGAATCACCGACTACGCCCAGGATGCCCTCGGCGACGTCGTTTTCGTGCAGCTGCCCGAACCCGGATCAAAGGTGTCCGTCGGGGACGCGTTCGCCGAGGTCGAGTCGACTAAGTCGGTGTCAGACGTGTACGCCCCGATAAGCGGCACCGTGGTCGACGTCAACCCCGACCTGGCCGAAGCGCCCCAGAGGCTCAACGAGGACCCCTACGGCGAAGGCTGGCTCTGCGTGATCGCACCTGACGACGCCGACGCCGTTTCCTCGCTTTTGGACGCCGAGGGGTACCGGAAGCTAATCGAGAGCTGACGGCCGAGGGAGTGACGCCGATCTTCTGCAACCGCTGTGGGCACCGTAATCCCGAGGGCTCCAACTTCTGTTCCTCGTGCGGGGCGGTACTCGAACGCCTTCCCGGCGACCCGGCCGTTACCACCATCACGCTGACCCCGGTCGAGGCGGCGGGCGAGGTGAGCGAGGAGGAGGTCACGGTGTCGGTTGGTGACTATCCCGCCGGAGTGGGACTCCTGGTGGTCAAGCGGGGCCCGAACGCGGGTTCCAGATTCGCCTTGGGTGCCGGCAAGACCACGATTGGACGCCATCCAGACAGCGACATCTTCCTGGATGACGTGACGGTCTCGCGACGACATGCCGAAGTCCGCCACCATGACGGGACCTTCACGGTCAGCGACGTCGGTTCGTTGAACGGTACCTACCTCAGCCGGGAACGCATCGAGCAGGCCGACGTACACAGCGGCGACGAGCTGCAGATCGGGAAATTCCGGCTCGTATTTCTTTACGAATTGGTAGGCGGGTAGGCCGATGGCCGAGCGATCTCACCTTTCGATCGGCGAAGTTCTCTCGCTTTTGCGCGAGGAGTTCCCCGACGTCACCATCTCGAAAATACGCTTCCTGGAAAGCCAGGGCCTCGTGGATCCGGAGCGCACGCCGTCGGGGTATCGCAAGTTCTACGACCACGACGTGGAAAGGCTGCGCTGGATACTGCGCCAGCAGCGAGAGCACTTTCTCCCGCTCAAGGTCATCCGCGGCCGCCTAACCGAGCAGGGCGAGGAGGGTGAAGAACTCGGCGAGGAGGGCCACGTCCCGGCCACCGCCGAGATCATGACTCCAGAGGAAGCCATGGATCAGGAGGTCGTTCCCTCCGGGCTGAAAACGCGTGTGCCCAGCCTGTTCGCCGGAGCTTCCACCCTGTTTGGCAGCGAGTCCGGGATCGATCCGACCGGGTCCTCGGTGACGCTGGCTGACCGGGCCTCGGCTGAGCATCCGTCTTCCGCTTCCGGTGTGGACCCGGATCGCCCCGCAAGCCGGCCGTCCAACGCGCCGGGCCAGAAGTCGCGCCATTCGGCCCGCCCGGCCAAGGCCACGGCACCAGACGTCCCGCCCGGTCAGACGGGCCAGGCCGAGGGGACGAAGGCCTCGAAGGCTGTTTCTCCCGCCATCGCGGCAACACCCTCGCTGTTCGCGCCACCGCGAGTGGAGCCAGCTCCCGACGAGCCAAAGCCCGGCGAGGCAAAGCCCGACGAGCCAAGCCCCGAGGAGTCAGTCTCGGCAACTCCGACGGGAAAGACCAGTTCGGCGGCGTCGCGCCGGGGGAGCGACCCGGTCGACGAAGCCGACAGCTACAGCGCCGAGGAGCTGGCGGCTGCCGTCGGCGCGACCCCCGCTCTGGTCAACGAGCTCAAGCAGTTCGGGCTCATCAACGCCCACGCGGTGGTGGCGGGCACGCCGTACTTCGAGGAGGGATCGCTGGACATCGTCCGCGCTGCGGCGGAGTTCGCCCGCCACGGCGTCGAAGTGCGCCACCTTCGGGCTTGGCGCAACGCGGCCGACCGGGAGGCCGGGCTCTTCGAGCAGATCGTCCTGCCGCTGCTCCGCCAGCGCAACCCGCAGTCGCGGCGCCACGCGGCCGAGACTCTCGGCGAGCTGGCCCGACTGGGCGGCGAGCTCCGGGCGGCCCTGGTTGATCAGGCCATCCGCGAGATCAGATAGGGGTCGGCGGGGCTGCTCACCGCCGTGCCGGCGCTGATACGCACCTCGCAAACATGTCAGTGGCGGTATCGTCTTGGCATGGTGGAGATGCACCTGAGAGGAATGCGGGTGGAGTTGCCCAGCCATAACCCCCTGCTCCTATTGCAGGAGACGACGGGGGATCACAGGACGCTGCCGATATATATCGGCCCGGCCGAGGCCCAGGCCATCGATTTCGTGCAGCGGGGCGTCGAGCCGCCCCGGCCGATGACCCACGATCTCATGCGGGACCTGCTCGAGGAGTTGGGCGCCACCGTCGAGTGCATCGTGATAACCGAGTTGCGCGACCGCACCTTCTTCGCCGAGATTCGGATCGTGACTCGCGGGGCGCGACACACCGTGTCGGCCCGCCCGTCGGACGCGGTGGCGCTGGCCGTCCGGGTCGACGCCGCCATTTACGCCGAGGAGGATCTCCTCGACGCGGAGGGAGTCATCCTGCCCGCCGACGACGAGGAGGACGGGAACGATGCGGACGAGTTGGTGTCGGAATTCCGGGATTTCATAGACGGCATCAGTCCCGAGGATTTCGGCTAAGGGCGAGCCCTAGAGGCCCCTCGGGGGCTACCGGGCGGTAGCAACCGCCGCAGAGCGGGTTGCATTCGCGCGGTCGGTGGAGCACACTGTCGTAACTACTCCTATGTGATCCTTGAGGGAGGCGGAGATGCCAGCTGGCGTCGCGTCTGGTGACGAACAAAGTGAAGTCGGCTACCGGGGACCTCAGGTCTGCTCGATCGTGGGCATCACCTACCGGCAGCTGGACTACTGGGCTCGCACCGATCTGCTGAACCCCTCGATCAGCGAGGCTCGGGGGAGCGGGTCACAGCGCCGGTATTCGTACCCCGACCTGGTGCAGCTCAAGGTCATCAAGCGCCTGCTCGACTCCGGGGTGTCGCTGCAAGCGGCCCGCAGGGCCATCGACTGTCTGCGTTCATCCGGAGACGATCTGGCCTCGGCCAATCTGGTCATCGACGACACCCGGTCGGTCCTCGCCCACTCCGGCGAGGAGATCATCGACCTGCTCAAGGGGGGCCAGACCGTGCTCAACATAGTTCCCCTCGGCGGGGTGGTATCGGAGCTGGCGGCAGCCATAACCGACCTCGGATTGTCCAGTCGTGCCGACGCGCCCGCTTCCGGGGGAGACGTCGCGGTCCGACCGGCAGAGCCGGGACCAAAGCAGGCTCAGGCGTCCGTCGCCCTCTGACCTTCGAGGTCATCGAGCCGGTTTCGACGTTAAAGACGCCCCATCCGAGGTCGGCGAATCGCAGGTTCTAGGCTGCCGGAGTGACCGAATCCGAGCCGACGCTGCGGCGCTCTCCGCTGGACGAGGCGCACCGGGCCCTCGGGGCCAAGATGGTGCCTTTCGGCGGGTGGGAGATGCCCCTTTCCTACGCCGGCGGCACCATCGCCGAGCACCTGGCCTGTCGGAACGACGCGGTGGCCTTCGACGTCAGCCATCTCGGCACGGTACGGGTTCAAGGTGCTGACGCCGAGTCCCTTCTTCAGCGCACGCTGACCAACGACCTGGGCAAGATCGGCCCCGGGCGGGCCCAGTACACGCATTTGCTGGATGACGCCGACGGGTCGGTCCTCGACGACATCATCGTCTGGTGGATCGACAACGACACCTTCGACGTCATGCCGAACGCGTCCAATACGGCTCGGGTCCGAGGTGCCATCGGGGGCAGTGACGTCACCGCCACGAGAGCCATCGTCGCCGTGCAAGGTCCCAGCGCCCGGGCCCGCCTCGGCCAGGTTTCCAAGGACGCATCGGCAGTCGGACGCTTCCGGGTCACCGGGTTTGACTGGAGCGGTTACGACTGCGTGGCCGCCGGCACCGGATACACCGGCGAGGACGGGGTGGAGTGCTCGCTGCCCGCCGACGCGGCGCCGTCGTTTTGGGAGGCGGTGCTGGCCGCCGGGGTCCTTCCCGCCGGTTTGGGAGCCCGTGACACTCTCCGTCTGGAGGCCGCGCTGCCTCTGCACGGACACGAACTTGGTCCTGGCATCACGCCGTTGCAAGCGGGCCTCGGCTGGGTGGTGTCGTGGAACAAGCCGGAAGGGTTCCAAGGCCGCGACGCCCTCGAGAGAGAACGCAAGAGCGGAGTAGCGAGGCTCTTGGCCGGCCTGGCCACCCACGACCGGCAGCCGCCACGAGCCGGCGCACGAGTACTGCTCGCCGGCGAGCCGGTCGGGGAAGTCACCAGCGGCAACTTCTCGCCGGTCCTCGGGCACGGAATCGCCTTGGCCTTCTTGCCGCCAGGTGTCGGTCCCGGCACCGAAGTCGAGATCGACTTGCGGGGCCGTCCCGTACCAGCGCAGGTGGTACCCGTGCCGTTCGTTCAGAAGAAGGGCTAGATCGCGGCGCCTTTCCCGTTCAGCCGTCGTCCCGGGGGGTCTCCTTCGGAGCCACCCGCGGCCAGAATGGATTGAGCCGGGCTAGGGTGCCCAAGGCGTCGCTGAGCTCATCGAAGGCGCCGACGACCATGGTGCTCCCGGGCGCGGCTGCGATCTGGTCTCGGAGGGTCTTCACCGCGCTGTTCTGCATCTGGTTGAACTGCTCGATCGACTCGGTGGCGTCGACCAGCCGGCGGGTGACGCGTTGGAAGTTGTCAACACCCTCCCGGAGCTGGGCGAGGGTCTGCGGCAGGGCCGTGAGCTCTGTAGTCACCCGCCGGCGCCAGTCGGTCGCAACGTCCAGCCACCCCTTCACCCCCTCCAACGCCATGGATCAACGGTACCGCTCGGTCCTGGCGGCCGCCTTCCGTCGTCTGATGGGACTCACTCGCTGTCAGCCAGCGACTGCCGCAGCGCCGCCTGGCTGGGGTGGGACTGGATGACGTGGCGGAGGCCTTGAGCGGTCGCGGAGAGGTATCGGCGCGTGGTCTCCAGGCTGGCATGCCCAAGGAGCTCTTGGAGCTCGACCACGTCGGCCCCCGCTTCGAGGGCCGACGTGGCAAAAGTGTGGCGCAAGGCGTGCACCAGCGCCCCGGCCGGGACTTGGGCCCTGATCCCGGCCCGTACGTACAGCTTCTCCACCAGGTAGCGGATCTGATCCACGGTCATTCGAGTGCCGCGGGCAGAGACGAACAGGGGAGTGCCCGGGTGGTCGAGATCGTGTTTTGGGAAGCGGTCGCCGCGTTCACGCTGATAGCCGGCGAGGACCTGGTCCAAGGTGGCGTCTATCGGTATCGGACGCACCTTTCCGCCCTTGCCCCGAACTTCCATGCGCCGGGCGCCCGGCTCGCCAACCAGCGACCCGAGGTCCAGACCGGCCGCCTCCGCCTCGCGCATGCCGGTCACGCAGAACGTGGCGATGAGGGCCAGGTCTCGAGCCGGCCATGGGTCCCGGGCTCGACTGTCCACTTCGGAGGCGGCGCTCAACAACCGGGCCACGGCGTCGCGAGCCCGAATCGAGCGGGGGAGTACGGTCGGAGCTTTCGGCTTCGGGACCGCCGCCATCGGGTTTCCTTCGATCACACCTTCCGCCACGAGGAAGTCAAACAGGCTCGACCACGCCGAGTGGGCCCGCCGGACGGACGAGGCCGCGTGGTCGGAAGCCCACGAGGAGAAAGCGGCGCGCAAGGCGCTGCGCTGAAGATCCGGAATGGCCACGTCGCCGATTTGGCCGAAGTCCTCCAGCACCGCCAGGCGCCCGGCGATGCCTTCGACGTCGCGCCGATACGCGACCAGCGTGGCCGGGGAAGGCTTGGAAGCCCCCAAGTTGACCAGCCAGGCTTCCAGCGAGTCGCCCAGCGAAGAAGTCGGGGTCAGCCGCCGCCGGGCGACGACGGCCGCGTCGGGGGAGCGGGTCACGGCTACAGGAGACTATCGGCAGCCTGCTGGTTGGCCCGGGATGGCTGGACAGCCCGGGATGGCTGGACAGCCCGGGATCGCTGGCCGGCCCCGTTGGCGGCTGCGGTCACTCCGGCTGCGGTCGTTCCGTTTCTGGACGAAGGCGCACCTCGTAGGCGCACGCGTGCCCGCCCGCCAGTATGTGGCTCACCCGTTCGACCGTCGCTTCCGGCAGGACCGACCGGAGAAACGCCAGCTCGCTCCCGCAAGCCTCGTGGTGCTGGCGGGCCACGTCGAGGATGGCGCAGTTGAGCTCCGTGATGCGCCACGACGCGTCGTCGATCTTCTCGCAGTCAGCCAAATAGCCGTCCTCGTCGAGGATCTGAGCGAGCTCGCGGACCTTGTCGGCGAACGTCCGCCCTTCGAGTCGCGACAGCGCCCGGTCGTGGCGTTGCCGGCCCCGGAGGGAGAAGGCCTCGGCGACGGCGGCGGGATCGGCTTGTTCGATGAAGCCGAGCAGCTGGTTGGTCAGCTCGCCGTAGCGCTTGGGAAAAAGGCTTTCGGCGGCCGGCGTCAGGCAATACCACCGACGAGGGCGACCCGGGCCGGGCCGTTCGTCGCGGTGCGCGACCAAGCCCTCCTGGCCCAGCGGGCCGAGATGCTGGCGGACGGCGCCGATGGTGATTCCGAGCTCGCTCGCCAGCTGGTCGGCCGTGGCTTCGCCCCGAGTCTTGAGGCTGGTCAGGACGGCAGTCCGGGCTCGGCCCATCGCCGACATCGCCACCTGCTGACCGGCCGTCTCTGAAGGGGCCAGCTCGACCGGTTCCGACGGCAGGGCCCCACGGGGGGAGCGCGGCGCGGAATTGGTGCGGGCCGCGCTCATGGCAGGACCAGATGGCTGTCGCCGAACTCGTGCCATAGGTAACCCTCCGCGAGAGCTTCGACGTATGAACGTGCGACCAGCTCGCGTCCGGCCACCGCTTGGAGCAGGGCCAGGTGCGAGGCCCCGGGTTCGTGCCAACCGGTCACCAGTCCGTCGACTGCTCGCATCCGGTGGTCGGGGTCGATGACCAGCTCGGTCCATCCCTCCCCGGGATGGACAGTGCCGCGTACGTCGGCGACCGTCTCGAGGGCTCTCACCGCGGTGGTGCCGACCGCGATCACGGCCCGGCCAGCTTGGTGAGCCCCGTTGACCTGCCCGGCCGTGACGTCCGGAACCCGAAACCACTCCGGAGCGGGTGGTTCGTGGTTCTCGGGAGACGAAACGCCGCAATGGAGGACGAAGGGGGCGATGATCACGCCGCGCGACACCAGCCTGGTCGTGACCTGGGCGCTAAAGGGACGGGCGGCGCTCGGCATCTCGGCGCTCCCGGGCACCTCCGCGAACACGGTTTGATAGCTGGAGATGGGCCAGTCGTCGGGGACGTAGGAGTACCGGATCGGTCGCCCGTGGCCGGCCAGGTACGGCAGCACCGGCTCGGGGAGCTCGACCGTGGCGATCCACAGCCGAACCGCCCTGGCTCCCGCCGACCCGGCTGCGGCTGCCACCCTGAGCTCGACCAGGCCGCCTCCTGGCAGGTCGACGACGGTTCCCGGCTCGGCGTCCAGCCACGGTGCCGTGTCCTCCGACACCGACCCCGGCCGCCGCAGGCGGTGTCGGAGCTCGACGATCCAGAGGCCGCCCGGCAGGCGACCGGACAGCTGGACGGCTGCGGGTTCACCGGACCGCGTCTTCGCCGGAATGCTGGCGGGCAGCGTGCCGGACGTGTTCACGACGAGGACGTCGCCGGGTTGGAGGATGCTCGGCAGGTCAGTGAAGTATCGGTGTTCGAGGCTCTCGTCGGTCCGCCGGGCCACCATCAATCGGACCCCATCTCGGGTTAGGCCGCGGGCTTCGGGAGGGGACGAGGCCTCTAGGTGGTGGGGCAACCGGAAGTGCTCGGGGTCGAACTGGTCGGGGTCGAACTGCCCAGCGGCCCCCGCCGCCACCTCCAGGTTGGACCCCTCGGCTACGTCGTGCGGCCCGGCCCGCATGGGGCCCTCGTCCACCAGAGCTGGCGTGGTCACGAGCCGCTCCCACCTGTCGGTACCAGGTCGAGCTGGCTCAGGCGAAGCCGACCGGATGGCAGCTCGGAGTCGATCAGGGCCAGAAAGGCGGGCACCACGGTGGCGGGCTCCGGCCGGTCGGAGATGTCTTCGCCCGGAAAGGCGTCCTGATGCATTTGCGTGCGCAGGTCTCCGGGGTCGACCGTCCACACCCGCCAACCGGGTTGTTCGGCTGCGAGCACAGCCCCCAGATGGTCGAGAGCGGCCTTGGATGCGCCGTAGCCGCCCCATCCCGGATAGGCCTCGACCGACGCGTCCGACGTGACGTTTACGATGCGCGGCGCGCCGGCCGACGCGAGCAGCGGGGCGGCCGCCTGGATGAGCGCCAGGGGAGCAACGGCGTTGCTCTCCAGGGCGGCTCGAAGCCCGTCTAGGGGGTAACGGGCCAACGGGGGGAGGGGGCTGGGTCCGAGGGAGCTGGCGTTGTTGACGACCAACTCGAGGTGGCCCAGCTGGGCCGCGGCCTCAACCAGCCCGGCGAGGTGGGCGGGGTCGGTTACGTCTCCTGCGACGGCCCGGAGATCGCTGTCGGGACTCAGATGACTCCGCAGCGAGGCGGCTGCGACATCGAGGGTTTCGGCGTCCCTGGCGTCGATCACCAGCGACCAGCCGGCTCGGGCCAAGCCGACGGATAGGGCCTGTCCGAGGCCTTTTGATGCTCCTGTGACGATGGCGGTGGGCATGGGTACGCCTCCTCCCTGTTGGGCGCCTGCCCGGCGTCCTGACTTAAAGATAGCTCTTTCTATCTTTAATGGGAAGGATACTTTTGGCCGACGCCCGTCGACACAGGAATCGCCAACGATCGCCTTGGTCAGAATCCGACGTCGGGGCTTCGTATCTCATCGGTCTGCCGAAGCCGGCCCGGGCCGCTGCGGAGCCTGGGCCCAGGGACGACGCCGGGCCAGCGACGGGCGGTAGGGACCAGAACCGCGGTCGGGACGGCTGGGGGGGGGCGGGCGGCTGCGATCTGGATCAGGGTATTTCCGGATAATCATAGTTATCCGTAAAATGGGTGGCCAGGCGCCGGCCGGGACCCAACCTTCGCAACCGCGACCCCGCTACCTGCCTGAATCCACCACGGGGCGGCCTCGACGTCTGTTGCGACCTGACGGACCGACCGGTCGGATACCTTCGTCGACATGACGCCCGAAGAGATGGCCGACCTGGCGCACCTGCGCCGGGCGCGCGACCTCATAGACCGCGATTACGCCGAGCCCCTCGATGTCCCGGCCATGGCGCGTACCGCCCTGATGTCGCCCGCACACTTCTCGCGCAAGTTTCGTGCCGCCTATGGCGAGACCCCGTACTCCTATCTCATGACGCGACGCATCGAGCGGGCCAAGGCTCTGCTGCGTCAAGGGACGTCGGTCTCCGACACGTGCGTCGCCGTCGGCTGCACGTCGCTCGGCTCGTTCAGTTCGCGCTTCACCGAGATCGTCGGCTTCACGCCGTCGCAGTACCGCGCCCGAGACCACCGCGACCTCGAGGTGGTCCCGTCGTGCGTGAGCAAGGTAGCGACGCGACCGCGCCGTACCACCGTCTCGGTCTGAGCGAGGCCGACCTGTGCCGAGGGGTCGGTGGCGAACGGTCAGTGGCGCAGCCACGGGACGCTGGTCCCGTTCGCGCCGGCGAGCAGGATCGGAGAAGCAATCGACGGGCTCGTGCTCCTACTGTTGACGCATGCCAGTCACCGTCTCCGCCATGTTCATCCCCGTCCACGATCCCGACGCTGCTCTGGGCTTCTACCGCGACGCCCTCGGTCTCGAAGTCCGCGCCGACGTCAAGGCGGGCGAGTTTCGCTGGGTCACGGTGGGCGCCCCGGGCCAGGACGTCGACATCGTGTTGTCCCAGCCGCACGGCGGTCGTTCGCAGGCCGAAGGCGACGCCCTGCTGTCACTGGTGACGCAGGGTTCGTTGCAAGCGGCGATCTTCCGATCCGACGATCTCGACACCACCTTCGAGAAGGTCCGGGCGTCGGGCGCCGAGGTGCTCCAAGAACCGGCATCGCAGCCCTGGGGAGTACGCGACTGCGCCTTCCGCGACCCCTCGGGAAACCTCGTGCGCATCGCCCAGGCCTGACCACCTTGACGCTGTGACTAGGCGGAGACCATGAAGACCCCATGAGCAAAGCCACGAGGACTCACACGCGGTCGGCTGGGCCGCCCGGCGCCGATAGCCACGATTTGATCCGCGTGCACGGCGCGCGCGAGAACAACCTCAAGGACTTCAGCGTCGAGATCCCCAAGCGCCGGCTGACGGTGTTCACGGGCGTCTCCGGCTCGGGCAAGAGCTCTCTGGTGTTCGGCACGATCGCGGCGGAGTCGCAGCGGTTGATCAACGAGACCTACAGCGCCTTCGTGCAAGGTTTCATGCCGACGCTGGCGAGGCCCGAGGTCGACGTCCTCGAAGGGCTGACGGCCGCCATCATCGTCGACCAGCAGCGGATGGGTGCCGACGCCCGCTCCACGGTCGGCACCGCCACCGACGCCAACGCCATGCTGCGCATCCTCTTCAGCCGACTCGGGCAGCCGTACATCGGCTCGCCCAACGCGTTCTCCTTCAACGTCGCGTCCGTCCGAGCGAGCGGGGCGATCACGATCGAGCGCGGCGCCGGCAAGACCGTGAGGCAGACCTTCACCCGTACCGGCGGCATGTGTCCGCGCTGCGAGGGCCGGGGCTCGGTCACCGACTTCGACCTGACCCAGCTGTACGACGACAACAAGTCGCTCAGAGAGGGTGCGATCACGGTCCCAGGCTGGACGACCGCCAACTTTTTCGCCGTCAAGCCCTACACCGACTCGGGCATCCTCGACCCGGACAAGCCGATCCGCAAGTACACCAAGAAAGAGCTGCACGACTTCCTTTACCGCGAGCCGATCAGGGTGAAGGTCAATGGCGTCAACGTCACCTACGAGGGGCTGATCCCCAAAATCCAGAAGTCGTTTCTCTCCAAGGACGTCGACGGGCTGCAGCCGCACATCCGGGCCTTCGTGGACCGGGCGGTCACCTTCACCACTTGCGCCGAGTGTGGCGGCAGCCGGTTGGCCGAGGCGGCCCGGTCGTCGCGGATCGCCGGTATCAACATCGCCGATGCCTGCGCGATGCAGATCAGCGACCTGGCTGAATGGGTTCGCGGCCTCGACGAGCCGTCGGTGGCCCCGCTGCTATCGACGCTCCGACGCACGCTCGACTCATTCGTGGAGATCGGGCTGGGCTACCTCTCGCTCGACCGGCCGACGGGAACGCTGTCGGGCGGCGAGGCCCAGCGCGTCAAGATTCTCCACCTCGGCTCCTCGCTCACCGACGTCACCTACGTCTTGGACGAGCCCACCGCGGGCCTGCACCCCCATGACATCCGGCGGATGAACGATCTCCTGTTGCGGCTGCGGGACCAGGGCAACACGGTGCTTGTGGTGGAGCACGAGCCGGAGACGATCGCGATCGCCGACCACGTCGTCGACCTCGGTCCCGGCGCCGGTACGGCGGGCGGCACCGTCTGCTTCGAGGGCTCCGTGGCGGGGCTGCGGGCCAGCGGCACCCTCACGGGCCGGCACCTGGACGATCGCGCCTCCTTGAAACCGGCGGTGCGAGTACCGTCGGGAGTGCTGGAGGTGCGCGGCGCCTGCGTCCACAACCTGCAGGACGTCGACGTCGACGTGCCGCTCGGGGTGCTGGTGGTGGTGACTGGCGTGGCCGGGTCGGGAAAGAGCTCACTGATCCACGGCTCGGTGTCGGGGCGGGACGGAGTGGTGTCGGTTGACCAGACTCCAATCCGTGGCTCGCGGCGGAGCAACCCGGCGACCTACACCGGGTTGCTGGAGCCGATCCGCAAAGCGTTCGCGACAGCCAACGGCGTGAAACCTGCCCTGTTCAGCGCCAACTCCGAGGGCGCTTGCCCGACTTGCAACGGCGCCGGGGTGATCTACACCGACCTGGCGATGATGGCCGGCGTCACCTCGATGTGCGAGGAATGCGAAGGCCGACGCTTCCAGGCGTTGGTGCTGGACTACCGGCTGGGCGGGCTCAACATTGCCGAAGTGCTCGATCTGCCCGTCGAAGACGCCGTCGCCTTCTTCGGCGCCGGCGAGGCCCGCACTCCCGCTGCGCACGCCATCCTGGACGGGCTCGCCGACGTCGGGCTCGGCTACCTCAGCCTGGGTCAGCCGCTCACCACGCTCTCCGGCGGCGAGCGGCAGCGACTCAAGCTGGCCACCCACCTGGCGGAGAAGGGCGGCGTCTACGTCCTCGATGAGCCGACCACCGGTCTCCACCTCGCCGACGTCGAGCAGCTGCTCGGCCTGTTCGACCGGCTCGTCGACTCCGGCAAGTCGGTCGTCGTCATCGAGCACCACCTGGCCGTCATGGCGCACGCAGACTGGATCATCGATCTGGGCCCCGGCGCCGGCCATGACGGCGGCCGGATCGTCTTCGAGGGCACACCCGCTGAGCTCGTCGCGGCCCGCTCCACCCTCACCGGCGAGCACCTCGCGGCCTACGTCGGCACCTGACGAGTCAGCTGTGCCTTCCGCGCCCGTCGAGCCCTGCCGGCGCGGCAGCGTCCTCCTAAATTGACCCCGGCCCCTCTTTCGTCCGGTAGTACGTCAAGGGTGCCGTATTAGGCCAACCAACGGAGCCGAAACCGGGGATGACTCCGGGTCAGCCCGGTTTAGTCGGCAGGCTTGCGGGCGGCGGCCTTGGAGGCCCGAGTACGGGCGTCACGGGCCTTCTTGCGTCGAATCCGGTCGTGCTTCCATCGGACTGTAGAACGTGCGCCGCGACCCATGAGTGCAGGCTACCAAACCGATCCTGCCGGCCCAGTCAGTCCCGGAGGAAGCCCAGGGCGGCATCGACGAAGCGGAAGTCTTTGGGAGTCCCGAAATGGTCGGCGCCGGCGAGAGAAGCCAGCCGAGCGTCGGGCAGAGCCTTCATGAGCCGGTCGGCAGGTCCCACGAAGTCACGATCACCGAGCACGACCAGTACCGGCACGTCGATCTTCGCTATCTCGTCGTCGGTGAGCGGATGGAACGGCCGGCGCATGCAGGCCGCCAGGGCGGCCGGGTCATTGCCCGGTGCCGTGGCGAACCGGACAAATGCCCTCGTCGCCTGGTGGTCTCCTTCGGCGGGCTGGCCGGTCTCGATGGCCCTCGCCGACGGTTCGGGATCGGGTCGCACGAATATGTTCTCGCCCACGCCAGCGACGATCAACCGTCGGAATCGTTCCGGCGACCGCGACGCCACCCTCAGCAGTAGCTGGGCGCCGAGGCTGAACCCGACGGCGTCCACTTGCCCGGTCGCGGGCATGGCCTCGATCACGGAGTTCTCCAGCGACGCGTAGGCCTCGGGGTCGCTCGGCTTGTCCGACTCCCCGTGACCCAGGAGGTCCACCGCCACGACCTGGCGGCCTTCATCCTCGAGTAGGTCCACCCATCCCGGCTCGCGCCAGTTGCGCTCGAAAGACGAGGCGAAACCGTGGACGAGCAGTACAGGAACGCCGGCCATCTCGGCAGGCTATCGGTGTTGCTCATCGACCCGGACGGCCTGTCGTCCTCTCCAGTAGCGTTAGGGCGTGTCCCGACGTATCGAGATCGAGCTGACCAGCGCCCGGCCGGATGGGTCGTGGACCTGGCGCGCAGCTGGAGCGCGGGAGCCACGCGGCGTGCTGGAGGGGAGCCTGCTGCAGGACGGAGCCAAGCCGGGGGACGTGCTGAAGGCCGAGGCCGACTTCGAGTTGGAAGGGATCACGATCGTTTCTGTGGTCGCCCCCAAGACTGACGGGCGCAGCGAGCCACAGCGCATCGAGGTCGTCGGCCCCGGGCGCCCCGAAGCTCCGGGCGTGACCACCCAGCTGGTCGGCCGGTCGGAGCGCCGCCCGAGTGACCACCGGCGCGACCGCGACGATGGACGCCCCCGCCGAGACCGGGACGCGGGCCGACCTCCGACAGGTCGGGATACAGGTCGCCCGCGGCGGGAGGTTTCGGGATCGAGGCCCGAGTCGACCCCGGGCCGGTCAGATAGCCGGGATCGTCCCGGTGGCTCCTCCGATGATCGAAGGGACAGACCGAGCCGTCCGGCCAGGCAGGACGCGCCGTCGGGTCGCGACAGCAGCCCGGGCAGAGGCCGCCGCAACGAGCGACCGGGCGGACCCGCAGAACACTCCGACGCCGACTCCGATCGTCCGAAAGCGCGACGGCTCAACCCGGGCAACGCCCACCGCAAAGCCGTCATGGAGTCGCTGCCGCCCGAACAGCAGCCGATAGCGGAGCAGGTTCTCCGGGGCGGAATACCTGCCGTTCGGACTGCACTCCATTTGGAGCGAGAGAAGGCCGCCGCGGAGGGCCGCGCCGCCCCGAATACCGACGAGCTCATCGCCATGGCCGAGGCCGTTCTTCCGAAGCTGAAGGCGGCCGAATGGCGGGACCGGGCCGAGGCCGCGGCTGCCAACGCGGACGATATATCTCTTCGGGACCTCCGTTCAGTGGTGGCCGGCGCCGACTCGGCGAGAGACGAAGAGACCCGCACACTCGCGGTGAGCGTTCGCGAGGCGCTCGAGCGCCGGGTCGCGGCGCTCCATGGCGAGTGGTCCAAGGAGATCGGGAAGAACCTCGACGAGAATCGAGTGGTGAGGGCGCTCCGCCTGAGCGCCAGACCTCCCGATCCGGGCGCTCGCCTCGATGGCGACCTGAGCAAGCGACTGACGGAGGCGGCCGGTCAAGCGATGTCGCCCGATGCCGCGCCCGACCGCTGGGCCGCGATCCTGGACGCAGTGGTCGTATCGCCGATACGCCGCCTCGTTCAGCCGCTCGGGCTCCCGTCCGACGTGCCGCCGGATCTAAAGCGAACCGCCCATCAGCACTCCGGAAGCGTCCCGGCGCTCGCCAAGCTCCTGGGCGTGTCCATCACCCCTCCTCCCCTACCTTCCGGTCCGCGCCGAAGGCCCGAGCCCCCGAGCGGCTCGGGTCGGCGCCCGAGGCCTCCCCGTCCCCGCTCTCAGTCAGCGGCGCCTGAGGCGCCGTCCGTGGAGGCCGGCGGGTCTGAGCCTCTGGCGGCGGAGCCCGTGGCGTCGGCGCCGCCCGCGGAGCCCTCTGTGTCTGAGGTACCCGCGGCTGAGGCCGGCCCCGACGTACCGCCGGCCCAGCCCGTGGCGTCCACGCCGCCCGCGGAGCTGGCCGAGTCGGCGCCGCTGTCTGTGGAGCCGACGGCGCCGCTGTCGCCCCCCGAGCCGGTTGCGTCTGCTGTCGACGACCCCGGCGAACCCACGCCCGAAGCCGGCGAGCCGTACCAACCAGGCGCAGGGGCCCTCAGCTAAAGGTCTCCAGGATGCCGTGGTCGTGGAGGAACTCGGCCAGTCCATCCACGAGCGAAAGCTCCGCCACGTTCGCCAGCGGCACCCAGGCCGCCTCCGCCGCGTCGTCGCCCGCCACGGGATCGGCCCCGACCAGGATCGTCACCGCGAAGTCCAGTATCACGTGGTGGAGCTGGTCGTCGATTCGCTCGACCCAGCCGACCAGGCCTTCGCACACGCCGGCCAGGCCGGTCTCCTCCAGCAACTCCCGGACGACGGCTTCGGCGAGCGTCTCACCCGCTTCGACCCGACCGCCGGGCACCGACCAGGTTCCCTCCGCCGGGCCTCGTCCCCGCCGGATCAGGAGGATCTGGTCGTCATACACCGCGATCGCGCCCACACAGAGCTCAGGTCGGTCAGCCATCGAGCCCTCCCGCTTCGTGCTCCAGTGGGCGGTGCATGACGAGCAGTCGGGCTAGGAACCCGTTCTCCTCGAAGAAGGCTTTGACCGGTCGGTTGCCTGGAAGGGCGGGAGTGTCGACGCCGACGCAGCCCTTGCCTCGGCACCACGGGAGGACCACGTTGACCATGGCCTCGGCCACGCCGACCTGCCTGGCCTGAGGTTCGACGTAGAGCAGCTCTAGGTTTCCGACCGTCTCGTGGCGACTTCGATCGCACACCACCGATCCGACCCCGACGGGAACTTCGTCGATGAGGCCTACCACGATGAGACGGTCGGGGTCGTCGAGGGCTTGCGCCAAGTAAGCCTCCGCGCCGACGCGTTCGAGGGTCCCCGCCAGGAGCCGCCCTCCCCTCTGCCCATCGAGATTCTGCACGGCCACATCCCACAGCCCGGCCAGGGCCGTCAGGTCTCCCGCGGTTGCCGGGCGCGCATGCTCCACTTCTCAGGCTGCCAAGTCAGCTGCCTTGCAGCTGACCGACACGCGTGAGCACCGTTCGCCGACCTCGGTGGGCCGATTCGTACTCCCCGACGGCGGCCAGCTCTTCACTCGACAGACCGGCCAGGCGCTGAACGACCTGAGATGCCGACAGAGAGTCGTAGCCCGGTATGGCCAGCCCGTTGGCGCTGGGGAGAGGCGACGATGGTGGGGTGGATTCGAAAGCGGGCCCGACGTCACCCTCGTCGGGCACGGTGCCCAGCATCTCGTCGTAGGTGAGGTCCTGCACCGGACGACGGCCGCTATCGGGTGGCTCGCCACCTGATCGCGCCCCATTGGCACTGGTAGGGCGCCCAGCCTGGCCCCAGCGCCGCTCTACCCTCTTGCGTCCCTGAGCCACCGCGAATTGCCCGACCATGCGCGCCGCGGTCAGCTGGCCATCTACCTGGGCTCGTCCCTTGGCCGCCAGCTTGGGCAGCTCCTCGGCGGCCGTCATGACCATCCCCAGTGGCGCGAACACAAAAAGGTCCAAGGCCGCATCGAACGGTGAACTCTGTTCAGGCACGGATCGATCCTTCCCCGCGATGGTCTTGCACACCGCTCTCAGACACAGTCTCGGCAGAGCATGTGGACGTCATCCGCCAACTGGCTGGGATGCTTGACCAGGAAGCAAGACTGGCAGACGAACTCCCCCGGCTGCTTCGGCAGGACCCTAAGTGGGCTCTCACCCCTCTCGTCGACGTCACCGACCTCCTCGTCGTCCTCCTCGTCGTCCTCGTCCTCCACGACGAGACGCTCCTTGAGGATGACGTCCAAGCTGGCCTCGACGTCATCGGTGTCGTCCTCGTCCTCGTCCTCTTCTTCGTCGTCGTCATCACGAGGGGCCTTGAGTTGGACGTCCTCCCCCTGGTCGACCTCCTCCGCGACCAGGTCCACCTCCACGTCGTCCTCGTCGAGGTCTTCGTCGTCGAGGTCTTCGACATCCTCGTCGTCGAGCTCATCGAGGTCTTCCTCATTGAGGTCCTCAGGCATTTCTTCGCTCTCATCGAGCAGGTCTTCGTCGAGGTCATTCGTCGGCATCTGTGACGTCCTTCACAAATCTTGTCGCGGCAGCGGTTCAGCCCGATCGGCGTCGTCGGCGGCGCGGATACTAGACGCCAGAGCCGGCCTCCGGGCCACGTCCTCAACCCACCTCGGCCCCCGCCTATTCCAAAGTAGACGAATCGGCCTGTCCGCATCGCGGTCTGGGGCAATTCGGCAGGGTGACTCGAGGGCCGTTGGTGCCGTCTCAACCGGCATGCAGCTGTTGCCATGTCGACCGCGATGCTCAGACGTTGTCTACTTGGCCGTCAAGTCACCCTGCCTAACGTGACCGCATTGCCGGGCCCCGTCATTGCTGGCTCCATCTTGGTCGATTCCCCCCCACCCCCGTCAAGGCGTACGTCGATTTCGGCGCTGAACAGGAGGTTTGCGCCCAGGCCGGCCGATGTGCTTGCGAAGATCCCTCGGCCCGGGCTCCGGTCATCGGATTCCGGTCACTCGAATTCCGGGACCAAGGCCTCCACGCTGGCGACGTAGGCGTCGGTCTCTTGGAACACCCCGTACCGGCCGAGGTTGTATGGACCTTCGTAGTAGGCGGCGATGGTCAGGCACGGGTTGTTGCCTTCGACGCCGGCCAGGTAGGCGAGGAAGGCCGCCGACATCCGTATGTTGTCCGATATGGAGTTGATGTCGAGCGGCTCCCCGATCAGGGTGTCCTGGATGAAGTTCGCCGTTCCGGGCATGATCTGGCCAGCACCGATGGCGCCCGTAGAGGACACGACCCCCTGCTGCCAGCCCGACTCCTGCCAGGCAATAGCCTCCAGCAGAGGAAGAGATAGGTCGTAGTGGTCCGCCCACTCGATGAACAGGGGTTGCAGGGCCAGACGATCCGGCGAGTTCTGGAGCTCGGTCGGCAGCACTCCCAAAGGTCCGCTGCTGGGAACGAACGTCGAGCAGAACGTCTCGGGGTTCGTCGACTGCGATGCGCCGCTGGCGGGGGCCGACGGCGCAGGGGATGACGACGAGGTCCCGTCGGCGTCGGAGCCCAGAGGGATGGTGAGCTGGCGGCCGATCAGCAGGACGTCATTGGGGTTCATGTTGTTGGCGGCGGCCAGCTGGTTGACGGTAAGCCCGTCGGCGCGAGAGATGGCCCAAAGACTGTCGCCTGGTTGCACCACGTAGGTCTTGGCCGCGCCCGCCGCGAACCCGGCCGCGCCGGCGGCGATCAACAAGCCCAGGCTCAGGAGGACGGCGGATAGCCGGAAATGGGGGTGCATCGAAACAGGAGGGTCCGATCCCTCCGCCCGCGCGCGTCAACCTACAACATCCACAGCAGCCTCAGCAACCCCTCTTTTCACATTAACAACAGAGTTACGCTTACTCTAAAGCTCTACCTGACAGTCAATCTTTCGGGTTTATTTGCTTCGTCGGAGGGCGGCCCGGCGTTCGCCGGTGAGGCGCTCGAGGCCCTCGTGCTCGTAGTCCGCGAAGTCCACGTAGCTCATTAGGGCGGCGATGGCCCGGTGACCCGCCTTCTCGGCGATGAGGGTGTGCATCTGCTGGCACACCTTTCGGTATTCAGGGTGCCCCTGGGGGCTGGTCCGCAGCTCTAGTAAATGCATGGCCTCACGGGCGTTGAACTGCATCGCGTAGCGGATTCGGTAAGCGAGGGCGACGGCGTAGGCGGCCTGGCTGGGAATGAAGCGCTCCTCCAGGGCCTCGTAGAGCGACGCCGACCGAGACATCGTGGCCGCGTACAGTTCCTCGGCCCCGGCGTCGACCACCGACTCGGGCATGCTGTAGCCGTGGGCCGGAGTCAGGTCCTGCCACTCGACGGTCAGCAGGCGGTGGCGCTGGAGGTCCCGGAAAGCGCCGTAGTCGGATATGACGTCGAAGCGGTAGTCGCATCGCTCGAGGGCGCGGCCCGGGCGGTGGCGCCGGTTGGTCCGCTCCCCCGCGTAGCTGCGAACCAGATCGAGTCGCTCCTGGACCGACAGGTCCGCAACCCGATCCCGGATGGCCGCTTCGGACAGGTGGGTATATGGGTACAGCATGCTGGCCATGACCTTGATCTCGCCATCAGGGTCCCAGTCGAGGAGGGTGACTTCGGGCTCGGTGACCGCGGTCGGGCCGGCGCCATCCTCCTGTGGTCCGAACATGCCGGCCGCTACCTGGTGCATCGCTTCGGCGTTCTGCTCGAGATAGCTGGAATGCGAGACGCCGCGGTCGTCGACGTCCACCCGCTTCACCCAGGACGGGATCACCTTTCGAAGCTCGGCGAGGATCAGGTCGGCGTACACCCGCGCCTCTGGCATCGGGTGGGCCCGCATCCGGATCAGCAACGCTTCGTAGGCTTGGCCGCTGGCGTAGATGCCGAGGTTTGACGTGGCGCCCGCCGGAAGCATCCCGCGCAAGGCGTCGAACGCTTTGGCCCGTATCGACTGGCGCCAAACGAAATCCGAGTCCTTCGGAGACTTCGGGTGGCGGGTCGCGAACAGCGACTGCATCACAGGGAGCAGCTTCCCGTACGAGTCGAACAGACGATCCATGTCGCCGACGTATCGCGCCCCCAGCGGGGAGTCGAGGATCTCGGAGTCCCTGTAGTAGCGGTAGCGGCCATTGGGGAGGCGGGTGTCGTAGGCCACGTAGCGGGTCGACTTCTCCATGTAGGACATGAGCCGACCCCACTCGAGGACCTTGGTGAGGACGTTCGAGGCCTGCTCGCACGCCAAGTGGACGCCGCCGAGCTGAGCCACGGAGTCGTCTCCGTATTCGAAGAAGACGCGGTCGTAAAGCTGCTCGGCCCGAGCCAGGCCCACCGTGGCGTCGATGCTGTGGTCCCCGCTCACGTCGAGGTCGCCAACGAACTCGTCGAGGAAGAGCCGCCGCAACGTCTTGGCCGAGCGCGAGTAGCGGGCGAACAGCGCCCCCTTTACGACTTCCGGCAGGTTGACCAGGGCGAATACGGGTCCGTCCAGGTTCGTGAAATAGCGGCGAAGTATGTCCGCTTCGTCGTCTGTCCATTCCTCCACGGCGTAGATGCCGGTGTCCACAAACCCCATCGCATGGCGCAGCCTACGAGGGGGCGGGCGGCCCGTGGGGGATGCGCCGGGGCCCCTTAGCCGCCTGCGGGGCTAGGCGCTGAGCACGGACGAAGACGCCACGACGCCTCGCAACAGCCGGTCTGCGCTCGCCCGGGCCGCCTTGGCCGTGGCCGGCTCAGGAGCGAGCTCTCCGATCTGGTGGAGAAGGTCTATGAGCTGCTTGACGTTCCTCACGAAGTCCCCTCCGGACAACTCTTCGTCCTCGATCACTTCGGCCAGGTCCTCCCCCGCGGCCCAGGCGTGGGCGAAGCCGACGAACCCGGCGTCGGGCCGGCGGGTCAGGGGCAGTCCGGCGTCGTCCTCGGCTGCGTTGAGCTCGGCCGCGATCTGCTCGATATCGGTCCAGCGCCGACGCAGCCTAGGGTTGGGGAACCACGTGCTCCCCTCCCCCTGACCGCGCGCCTCGAAGGTGAAGACCGACACCATTCCGGCCAGCTCCGCCTCACCCAGCCCGTCCAGGAGGCCCTGGCTCACGCACTCGGCGATGAGGAGATCCGATTCGTGGTAGAGGCGGGCCAGCCTGTGCCCGCCGTCGGTCAGGCTCCAACCGTCCACGTAACCCCACGCTTCGAGCACCCGCAGGACCCGGTCGAACTGCCGGGCCAGCGACTCCAAGCGGCCCTGGACGCGCCGCTGCAGCCGTTCGAGATCCCGCATCAGCCGATCGGCTCGATCCAAGGCCCTCAAGTGGGTGCGAGCGTCCGGACAGGAAGCGACCGGGTGGCTTTCGGCCGCCGCGGCCTGCGACATCGCCAGCGCCCCCCGCCACTGCCGCCGACCACCGGGGACGCCGCTCGGCTCGTCGTCGGAGCCCACCTCCGGGGCGGTCTCGGGATGGCGGACCCGGGCCGCGATCAGGGCGGACGCAACGTGGCGCTGGAAGGCGTTGTTGTTCGGTGCGTAGGGGGTGGGCAAGCCCACGTGAGCCACGGCCACCGGCGGGGCCAGGAAGTCCTTCGGGCTCAGGGAAATGAGCCTCCGGTCGGTCGTGACCGCCCGCAAGCGGAGGTCGCCGCCGCGCCGCCGGGAAGTCGACAGGACGGCTACCCGGCCTCCCGACTTGCCACCAGGAACGATCAGGACGTCACCCGGTCGAACCCGCTCCAGCGCGGTCGCCACCTCTGCGGTCATCGACGGGCGTTGCCGGGCCGTTTCCTCGCTCGCTCGGATGAGGCGGCGGTACTCGGCGACGTCGCCCCGGTCACAGTCTGCGGCCTCGACTGCATCCGCCAGCGCGGCTGTGGCCCGGTCGATTTGCGTCTCCAGTCGCACGACGTCGCCGTCGGCCCGGTACTGGGCGAAAGACAGGTTGAGGAGGTGGTGGGCCACGTCCGGGGGGTAGCGACGCACCAGGTTGGCGGCCATGTTGTAGGTGGGTCGGAAGCTGCTGGTCAGGGCGTACGTGCGCGCCCCGGCCAGCCCGGCGACCTGATCGAAGGGAACAAATGGCGACCACAGGACGACCGCGTAGCCGACGTCGTCTATCCCCCGCCGGCCGGCTCGACCCGTCAGCTGCGTGTACTCCCCCGGGGTCAGGAACTCGTGACGCTCACCCGTGAACTTGGTCAACTTCTCGATCACCACCGAACGGGCCGGCATGTTGATACCTAGCGAGAGGGTCTCGGTGGCGAATACGACCTTGACCAAACCGGACGCGAAGCAGCTTTCGACGGCCTCCTTGAACGGCGGCACCATCCCGGCGTGGTGGGCTGCGTAGCCCGCCTCGAGCCCGTTGAGCCAGTCGTTGTAGCCGAGGACGGCGAGGTCGTCATCTGACAGCGCCTCGACGTGGTGCTCGACGATGGAACGTATTTGGCGGCGCTCCTCCGCGCTGGTGAGGCGCTTTCCGTCGTGCACGCATTGCATCACGGCGTCGTCGCACGCGGCCCGGCTGAAGATGAAATAGATCGCCGGGAGCATGTCCTGTTCCTCGAGAAGCTCGACCACTTCGACCCTGCGAGGGGTAAAAAGGCGTCCCCGGGGGCGCCCCCGCATCCCCGGGTGGCGCAGGGTTTTCGAGTCGAGGCCGGCGGCCTCGGCGTTGGGCCGACCGTCGACGAGGGTCGGCAGCAGGAGAAGCCGGTCGGAGCCCTTGTCGCCCAGCAGATACAGATCGTTGAGCTCGACGGGCCGGCGTTCCTCGATGACAGCCGTGGTGGTACCTCTGACGGTGCGGATCCACCCGGCCAGCTCCTCGGCGTTCGACACCGTGGCCGAAAGGCACACCAAGTCCACCTCGGGCGCGGCATGGATGATGACTTCCTCCCACACCGGGCCCCGGTAGGCGTTCTGCAGGTAGTGCACCTCGTCGAGGACCACGTAGCGCAAGCCTTGAAGCGCGGTCGAGGAGTCGTAGATCATGTTTCGGAGGACTTCGGTGGTCATGACCACGACCGGTGCGTTGCCGTTGATGGCGTTGTCGCCGGTGAGCAGACCGACCGTTTCGGCTCCATGACGGCGCACGAGCTCCTGGTACTTCTGGTTCGAGAGGGCCTTTAGCGGCGTGGTGTAGAAGGCCTTTCCCCCGGAGTCCAGGGCCCGGGCGACCGCATACTGGGCCACGACGGTCTTGCCCGATCCGGTCGGGGCCGCCACCACCACGCTTCCCCCCGCGTCCAGGGCGTCCAGGGCGCGGGCTTGGAAGTCGTCGAGCTCGAAGCCGAGTTGGGAGGTGAAGCGGATGCGAGCGGTCAAAGGCGAGGTGATCTATTTCTTGAGCAGCCGGCCCACGAGTATGGCGACTTCGTAGAGCACCAGCATGGGGATCGACATGGCCAGGAAGGAGAACGGGTCACTGCTGGGAGTGATGACGGCCGCGACCAAGCAGATGATCACGATGGCTGGCCGCCTCCAGCGCCGCCAGGTCTTGCTCGGTACCGCTCCCACCAGCTCGAGGAACACGAGCACCAGGGGGTACATGAAGACGGCCCCAAAGATCAGGCACATGGCCACGTACAGACTGAAGTACTGCGACGGGGAGAACAGCGGGACGATCCCCGGGCCGCTCACGTCGATCAACCAAGTGAGCGCCTTGGGGAAGATCAGTATCGCCGTGGCGATCCCGCCTGCGAACAGCACCACGGCGGAGCCCACGAACGGGACGAGGTAGCGCTTCTCGTTCTTGTGCAGACCCGGGGTGATGAAACGCCACAACTCCCAGAACACCACCGGGCAAGCGAGGGCCATCCCGCAGTACACGCTCACCTTGAGACGGGTCGTGAAGCCCTCCAGCGGACCCCGGGTCACCAGGCTGCCGATCGAGATGTTCTTGCTCGGATGGTGGGCCAGAAACTGGCGGTACGGATGCAACATGAACCGTACCGCCTCGGGGTAGAAGAACCAGGCCACGGTGGACCCGACCACGACTGCGGCGATGGAAATCAGGAGTCGGGTACGCAGCTCGGCCAAGTGCTCGAACAGCGTCATGGTGCCCCGCTCTTCGTCGCCGGTCGAGGACCCTCCGTTGGTCCTCGCGTTCGCGGCCATCTCCCCCACTTCGGAGTCGCCCGCTCCCGGGGATGGGTTCGGGCGGTCGTCGGTCAGGGCCACCCGCGGCTAGTTGAGTGAGGGGTCGTCTGGCGCCGCGGGCGTGACCGACCCATTGGGTCCCGGCGCCGGCCCGTTTTGCGTCGCCCCCGGCGGCGGGGCGAGCGTTGACGTGACCGCGTCGCGGACCGACCTGCGGATCTCGCCCGGCCTGAGCCCGGCAACCGACGCGCTCAGGGCGTCGGTCGGCTCGCCTATGGCGTCACGCACTTCGGTTTGGAATGACGCCGACATGGCCCGGAGCTGGCCGACGAAACGCCCCAGGCTCCGCGCCGCTTGCGGGAGCCGGTTGGGGCCGAGCACCACCAAAGCGATGAGGCCTACGAGAAGGATCTTCTCGGGGCTCAGATCGAACACGAGCCCGAGTGTACTTGCGCCTGCCTGCTACCGGGTGCGCCGCGCCCGATCGGCGCGGTCAGCGTCCGGTGTCCGCAGGGGCCGCATCATCGTCTGCAAGCGGGTTACTTCCCGGCGTAGCCACCGGGCGGTCACGGCCAACGCCGCGGCCCCGAGGGTGCCAGCAGCCAGCGGGGCCAACCACAAGGAGTTCATATGCTCGCCCAGGCTACCGGCCGTGAGGGGTTAGAGCTCGACACGAAGCACCTTGCTTTGTGCCGTGCCTTTAACGGCGGTCACTCAGCGCGGCTAGTTCCTGCTGCCAGGACTCACTTTCGAGGGCCATGTGGAACTCGAGCAGGTCGTCGTGGCAGATGGCCGGACCCACCTTGGGCTCTTGCAACTCGGCCGGTAGAGACCAGGTGACCAGCGGCGCCCCTGCCCTTGTCAGCGAGTCCACGATCACCTCGTTGGCGTCCTTGTTGACGATCAGCCGGCAGTCGGGGCAGAGAAAGGAGTAGGTAGATGCGGTCGTATTGATGCACAGTTGAACTTGAACGCTCTTCACGTTCAGTTCTATGTCTCCGCATGTCGGGCACGTAGCCCTGACAATCGCCACCGGGTCATTCCTCCTGTTGAGCGCTGCTTTCACTCCGGATCATCGGCGGTCCGGTTCAAACCTTGAGCCAATACCGCTGCGGTCTGTTCGTTTACGCGGTTATTTCGTTTCGGCCGTCGCGCCGCGATCGGAAGGGGCTTCCGGCCGCACGGGTGCGTGGCTTTTGAGCCCTCGCGCTCGTCCGGGCCTTACCCTGTGCAAGTGCCCGAAGCCGCCGAGCAGCCGCCCCTCCCGATCGGCTTCGCCCACCGAGGCGCCCGATCCGAACGGCCCGAGAACACCATCGCGGCCTTTGCCAGAGCCTTGGAGTTGGGGGCCACCGGTTTGGAAAGCGACGCGTGGATCACGGCCGATGGCGTGGTCGTCCTCGATCACGATGGGGTAACCGGCCCTGTTTGGCGCCGCCGGGCGATATCTGCTCAGGCCCGCGGGGAACTGCCGGACCACATCCCGTCACTCGAGGACCTGTTCCACGGGTGCGGAGCCGAGTACGAGCTATCCCTCGATGTGAAGGACCCCGCCGCCCTGGAGGGGATCGTGGGGGCTTCGGAGGCGGCCGGCATCACGACGCGCCTGTGGCTCTGTCACCACGACTGGCGGCTATTGGCGGGCTGGAAAAGCAGGGTCGGTGGGGCCCACCTCGTCGAGTCGACGCGAGTCTCGTGGATGTCCGAAGGGCTCGGGCCTCGCGCCCACACCCTCAAGCAAGCCGGAATCGACGCCCTCAACCTTCACCGGGGCGAGTGGGATCCCGGGCGAGTGGCTGATGTTCACGGCGCCGGCTTGTACGCCCTCGGTTGGGACGCCCAGTCAGCGGACGACATCTCGCGGCTGCTGGATCTGGGTCTCGACGGGATCTACTCGGACCACGTGGGCCGGATGATGGCCGGCGTGAAGGCGCGCCTCGGCCCTCGAGGCTGAGACTAAAGGGTCCCGATCCGCGACAGGGGCCAGACCCGTATGAATGCGCGGCCCACTATCAGACTCTTCGGAATGGGTCCGATGACGCGCGAGTCGGCCGAATCCGTTCGGTTGTCGCCCATCACGTAGTACTCACCGGGAGGAATCAGGGTCGGTTTGATTCCGAACGTCACTCCTTGGTCCACTTTTGGCAACCACGGCTCGTTGAGGCGAACACCGTTGATATAGACGTACCCGTGCTCAGAGGAAATGGTCTCGCCGGGAAGGCCGATGACCCGCTTGATCAGGTCCTTGATCCCGGGCGTGGTGTCGTCGGCAGGCTTCTTGAAGACGATGACGTCGCCGCGGTGGACCGAGTGGAAGTCGTAGCTCAGCTTGTTGACCAGCACTTTGTCGTTGATCTTGAGCGTCGGTTCCATCGAGCCCGAGGGGATGAAATAGGGCTGGACGACGAACGTGCGCAGCAGGAGAGCCGCCAGCAAGGCCACCACGAGTATCACGGCCCACTCGATCAGGGCCCGACGCTTCGTGGACCGGACCTCCGGAGGCGGATCCGGCGCGTCCACCGTAGGCTGTTGATCGGCGGCGGGTATGGACACGACGGGAAACGTTACCCAACCAGGCGTCAGGGCCGGTACCGCCTCAGCAGGCGGGCCGCCGCAGCCGGGCCGACGGAGCGATCGCCGTCAACCACCTCGACCTGGGGACCGGCTCGCAGTAGGAGCCTTTCCAGCCAGGCCCGCTGCCCGGCCCGAAGGGTGACGCGGAGGACGCCGTCGGGCCGCTCCTCTACCTGTTCGTTGGGGTACTGCTCGGCGATCCAGTGGGCGGGCGGCGCCAGGTCGAGCACGAAGCGAGGGTCGTCGGGTCCGGGCTGGTAGACCACCGGCGCAGATGAAATGACCGACGTCGGAGGCGCGAACGTCTCATCCGTGACCTCGGCCTTGCCGATCCTGTCCACCCGAAACATCCGTTCCGCTTGGGCCTGCTGGCACCAACCGCTCAAGTACCACTGCCCGGCCGCGTTGAAGACCCGCCAGGGCTGCACGACGCGGGAGCTGTGGCCGTCGCGGCCGAAGGAGTAGTACGAGATCTCCACTTTCCGGCGGGTGTCGACGGCCCGGCGGACGGCTTCGAGAACACCGGACGGCACCGCTTCGAATTCGACCTCGAGACCCTCGTCCGCTCCGACCCCGAGCACAGTCTGCAGCTTCTCCAGCGCGGTCGCGAGCGCACCGCCGGGGTCGGCACCGGGAACAGCAAGAAAGGCTGACGCGGCAGAAGCCAGGGCCAGGCCCTCTTGGGGGTTGAGCTTGAGCGGGCGCCGGAAGTAGTCGGCCATGCTGATCCAGACCCGACCGTCGGCCACGTGGACGTCGATGAGCACGTCAGGGGTGAATGGATATACCCCGCACATGAAAAGCAGGTTGAGGTCGGCCAGCAGATCTTTCTCTGCGACTCCGAATCGGCGGCAGACCTCGGCCACGGCCGGACCGTCGTTGGCGGCAATCCACGGGACTATCGCGAGCAGGCGACCCAGGCGGGCGTCGGCCCGCTCCTTACTCATGGCCGCCGCCACTCGCCCGCCCCGCCATTTCCTCCAACCAGGTCACCATGTCCTCGCGCAGAGACGGCGGCGCGAGCATCTCAGCGTGGTCCAGGAACCCGAGCACGAAGGACCGGAATGCGTCGCGATTGGTCAGCGCCACCTCGAACTCGATCGATCCGTCCGGACGAGCAGCCTTCACCGCCTCGTCTCCGAGGGCCTGGCGGCCCCACGGGGCCTGCTCCGCGTCGATGAGGAGCGTCGCCGTGATCTCGGGCTCATCGCCGAGGCGCCAAGCCGGCGGGGGGGACGCCTGTGAGGACGACGGCCGGGCGAAGGCCTCGGGGGGGCCTTGCGGGACGAGGGGGCCTTCGACGCGATCGAGTCGGAACAGGCGCTCCTCCCCGTCGCTGCCGCGGGAGTGATCGAGTCCCGACAGGTACCAGTGTCCGCGGTGAAATGACAGCCGCCATGGGTCGATCAGCCGCGGCTGGTTTCGGTAGGTGAAGCCGATGCTCCTGCGCTCGGCGATGGCCGCGAAGGCGGTGGCGGCCGCGTCCTCGCCCGGCAGGGCGGCCAGGCCGGCGGCCCCAGGGCCTTCCGGCGGGTGCTGCCCGGCGCCGCCCGGCGCGCCGTCGGCTACCGCCCCCCCGAGCTTGCGCAAGGCTCGGATGACGGCATCTCGACCCCAGTCCCCCTCCAGCTGCACCGCGGACGCGGCCAAACGCAAGGCGGCCAGCTCCGACTCGTCCAACCCCGGGTCGGGAAGCTCGTAGAGCTCCCTCGGTATGCGGTAGCCCAGGTCGTCGGGGTGGGCCGGGTCCACGGCCACGGTGACCAGGGGGAAGCCCATCTGGCGCAGGAGTTCCTTGTCGCGCTCGAAGTTGCGGCGGAACGCTTCGTCCTCGTCCGAGTAGCCGTCTATCCGCTGGCGGATCTCGGCTCGGGTCAGGGGCTGGCCGGTGTCGATGAGGGCCGCGACCAGGTTCACCAGGCGTTCGAGGCGGTCCATAGCGGGAACCTACAGCGAGGCGATGAGCTTCTCTACCCGCTCGTCGCGGGACTTGAACGGGTCCTTGCACAGAACCGTCCGCTGCGCTTGGTCGTTGAGCTTGAGGTGGACCCAATCGACGGTGAAGTCGCGCCGTCGCTCCTTCGCCCGGCGGATGAACTCGCCGCGGAGCTTGGCTCGCGTCGTCTGGGGCGGCTGCTCGACGGCCAGGTCGATGGCCTCATCGGTGCACGTGCGCTCCACCATCCCGGCGCTCTGCATCTTGTAAAAGAGTCCCCGCTGGCGGTTGACATCGTGGTATTGCAAGTCGATCAGCGCGACTTTCGGGTGGGTCAGCGGAAGCCCGTGCTTGGTCCGGTACCCCTCGATCAGGCGGTGCTTGATGACCCAGTCGCACTCCCGGTCGAGTGACCACGGGTCGCGCTCCAGCCCGGTCAGGCAGTGCTCCCACATGGCCAGGGCCTGATCTTCCAGAGGGGACAGCCCCTTCGTTTCCTGGTACCGCTTGGCCCGGTTGAAGTACTCCGACTGGATCTCCAGGGCGCTGGCTTCGCGCCCGTTGGCCAGGCGGACCCGCCGCCGGAGCGTCGTGTCGTGGCTTATCTCGCGGATGGCCCGTATGGGGTTCTCGAGGGTCATGTCGCGCAGCACCACCGCCGGGTCCTCCAGCATGCGCAGCAGGATGCTCGTAGCCCCGACTTTCAAGAAAGTGGCGTACTCGCTCATGTTCGAGTCGCCGACGATGACGTGGAGGCGGCGGTAGCGCTCGGCGTCGGCGTGAGGTTCGTCGCGGGTGTTGATGATCGGGCGGCTGCGCGTCGTAGCCGAGGACACGCCCTCCCAAATGTGCTCGGCCCGTTGGCTGACGCAGTACATCGCGCCTCGGGCAGTCTGCAGCACCTTGCCCGCCCCCGCGTATATCTGGCGGGAAACGAGGAACGGAATCAGCACCTCGGCGTAGTGGGCGAAGTCATCCCTTCGGCTCGTCAGGTAATTCTCGTGGCAGCCGTAGGAGTTGCCGGCCGAATCGGTGTTGTTCTTAAACAAGAACACCACGCCTCGAATACCCTCCTCCCGCAGACGGACCTCGGCCGAGCTGACCAGCTGCTCGAGGATCCTCTCACCGGCCTTGTCGTGGGCGACCAGATCCGCGATCGAGTCGCATTCGGGCGTGGCGTACTCGGGATGGCTACCGACATCGAGGTACAGGCGAGCGCCGTTCTCCAGGAAGACGTTGGAAGATCGGCCCCAGCTGACCACCCGTCGAAACAAGTATCGGGCTACCTCGTCGGGACTGAGCCGGCGCTGGCCGCGAAGCGTGCAGGTGACCCCGTATTCATTTTCCAAGCCGAAAATGCGCCGATCCATGACTTCGGCGCACGCTAGCGCCGTTCACCGCCCACGCAGACGCATATCCACCCCGAGATGACCTGGGGAAGAAAAAGGGGACGCTTGGGCGGGCGCTACTCCTTCTCTTCGGCTCCCGGGACCATGTTGTCCCGGATGGCGGCGACGACGGTGGGGTCGAGGAGGGTGGTCACGTCGCCCAGCTCGCGCTTTTCGGCGACGTCGCGCAGGAGGCGGCGCATGATCTTGCCGCTTCTCGTCTTGGGCAACTCCGGCGTGAGCAGGATCTGGCGGGGTTTCGCAATGGGCCCGATTTCCTTGGCCACGTGCTCACGCAAGTCGGCGACCAGCTGATCCCCGTGGTCGGCTCCCTCGCTGACACCGCTTTTGACGGTGACGAAGGCCACGATGGCCTGGCCGGTGGTGGCGTCGGACGCCCCGACCACGGCCGCCTCTGCCACCGAGGGGTGGCCGACCAGGGCGTGCTCGACTTCAGTGGTTGATATGCGGTGGCCCGAAATGTTCATGACGTCGTCCACCCTCCCCAGGAGCCAGATGTCGCCGTCGTCGTCGCGCTTGGCCCCGTCGCCTGCGAAATAGCGACCGGGGAAGCGGGACCAGTACGTCTCCTTGTAGCGCTCGTCGTCGCCCCAAATGCCTCGCAGCATGCCCGGCCACGGCTCGGTGATGACCAGGTAGCCGCCCTCGCCGTTGCCGACCGAGCTCCCGTCTTCGCGGATGATGTCGGCCGAGATACCCGGGAACGGGGTCATGGCCGCGCCCGGCTTGGTGGCCGTGATGCCCGGCAGCGGGGTGATGAGGATGCCCCCGGTCTCGGTCTGCCACCACGTGTCGACGATCGGGCAACGATCCCCCCCGATGTGGGTCCGGTACCACATCCAGGCCTCGGGGTTGATCGGTTCTCCGACCGACCCCAACAGGCGCAAGCTCGACAGGTCGTGGCTAGCGGGCAGGTCCTCGCCCCATTTCATGAACGTCCGGATGGTGGTCGGAGCGGTGTAGAGGGTGTTGACCCGGTACCGCTCGATGATGTCCCACCACCGGTCCCTCTTGGGCGTGTCGGGAGTCCCCTCGTACATCACCGACGTGGTGGCGTTGGCCAGTGGTCCGTAAACGATGTAGCTGTGGCCGGTCACCCAGCCGATGTCCGCCGCGGTCCAGAAGATGTCGGTGTCGGGCTTCAGATCGAAAATCAGGCGGTGGGTTGCCGCCACGTGGGTCAGGTACCCGCCTGAGGTGTGCAGGATCCCCTTGGGCTGGGCCGTCGTCCCACTCGTGTACATGATGTACAACGGGTGCTCGGAGTCGAACAGCTCGGGCTGGTGGGATTCCGGCTGGCTGTCGACCAGGTCGTGCCACCACACATCCCGTCCTGGCACCCAGGCCACGTCCTGGCCGGTGCGCCGCACCACCAGGACCTTGGCCACGTCCGGGCAATTCAGGAGGGCGTCGTCGACGGCCGGCTTGAGGGCGCTCGGCGCTCCCCTTCGGTTGCCCCCGTCAGCGGTGATCACATAGCGGGCGTCGCAGTCGAGGATGCGGCCCTTGAGGGCGTCGGAGGAGAAGCCCCCGAACACCACTGTGTGCGGGGCCCCCAGGCGGGCGCACGCCAGCATGGCCACCACGGTCTCGGGGATCATCGGCATGTAGATGGCGACCTTCGTCCCCTTGGCCACGCCCAGCTCGGTCAGGGCGTTGGCGGCCCGGCACACGTCGGCCTTCAAGTCTGCATAGGTGAGGGTGCGGGTGTCGCCCGGCTCCCCCTCCCAGTAGAAGGCGACGCGATCACCCAGCCCGGAGTCGACGTGTCGGTCCACGCAGTTGACGGCGACGTTGAGCTTGCCTCCCACGAACCACTTGGCGAAAGGAAGGTCCCATTGCAGGGCCTCCTTCCAAGGCTGGCCCCAAGTCAGGTGCCGGGCCTGTCCCTCCCAGAACGCGACTGCGTCCCTCGCAGCCTCCTCGTATATGTCCGGCCGGGCGTTGGCTTGAGCCGCGAACGCTTCGGGCGGCGCGAAACGCCTGGTCTCATGGAGCAGGGCCGAGAGCGATTCTTCCCGTGCATCGGTCATTTCGATCCCCCGTATCGGTGAGCCATCGGTCAGCGCGAGCGGCTTCCCCACGAACAGTACCGGGCCTCCCGCAACACCGCTGACGCCCACGGCCGCCATTGACCGCCGCGGGCGCAGACTTCTTTTTAGTCGGCCTCGCCGTCGGGAGCTGCCGCCTCGGGCGCCTCGGCGCCCGGAGCGCCGTCGTCGGGCCCGTCGCCTTGGGGATCGGCCGCACCAGTAGCCGCCGCGCCAGTAGCCGCAGCGGCGTCGCCGCTCGGGACCTGCCCGCCGCTCAAGGCCTGCGCCACCCGCTCGTCGTCGAGGCGCTCGAACGCCCTGCGGCCGTTGCTACGGGCGAGGATGGCGACTTCCAAGTCGCCCGCCACCGGTTCGCGGTCGGGGCCGAACAGGGCTCGAGCCGACCGTCGTACCGCTTCCTCGAGGTCCCAGCCGGGGTCGAAACCCTGCTTGAGGCGCTCGAGGATGGCTTCTGCCTCCCCTCCGAGAACGGAGTACGAGTCCTCGTCGACAACCGAGCCGTCGTAGAGGATATGGAATAGCTGATCGCCCGCTGGCCCCGACCCGACCTCGGCCACCAGGATTTCGACTTCGAGCGGTTTCAACTCGTGGGTGAAAACGTTTCCCATGTACTGGGCGTACAGGTTGGCGAGCGACCTGGCGTCCACGTCCTCCCGGCTGTACTGGTAGCCCTTGACGTCGGCATGCTGGACGCCGGCCCGCCGAAGCGAGTCGAACTCGTTGTACCGACCGACTCCGGCGAAGGCGATTCGGTCGTAGATCTCGCTCACCTTGTGCAGCGACTTAGAAGGATTCTCGGCGCAGATCAGGATTCCTGACGCACACACGGTTGCCACCAGCGGTCGGCCGCGCGCGATGTTCTTGCGGGCAAAGTCGGCCTTGTCCTTCATGAACTGCTCGGGTGCTACGTAGAACGGCATGCTCATGGCGTCGAAGCCTCCGCGGGCGACATGGGCTCTGTAGCGGCAACCACGGTTGCGAAACGTTCGGCGACCTCGGCCTGCTCGACGTGCTCGAACCCACTTCCCGTGATGGTCGCCACCGTGGGGTAAATGCCCCGGACGGCGTCGGGTCCGCCGGTGGCGGAATCCTCGTCGGCGGCCTGCCACAAGGCCCGCACCGCCAGCTCCACCGCTTCGGAGCGGGACAGGTCGGGGCGCCAGCCGAGCTTCACCGTGGTGCGGGCGTCGCGGCCGCCCGACCCGTCGGCGTGGAAGTCGGTCTCCTCGTAGCGCCCGCCGGTCACGTCGTATGAGTAGATGCGGCCCACCCCTCGCCGCACGTCGAAGCCGGCGAAAAGTGGGACGACCGCGAAGCCCTGCATGGCCATGCCCAGGTTCGATCGCACCATTTGGGAGAGCTGGTTGGCCTTGCCTTCGAGGCTGAGAGGCGACCCTTCGACCTTCTCGTAGTGCTCGAGCTGAAGCTGGAACAGCTTCACCATCTCCATGGCGGTGCCGGCTGCGCCCGCAATCGCCACGCCGCTGTGACGGTCGGCCGGATGCACCTTTTCCATCGACCTGTGGGCGATCGACGAGCCCGCCGTGGCCCGCCGGTCACCGGCCATTACGACACCGCCCGCATAGCGGAGGGCCACGATCGTCGTGGCGTGACGAATCTCGAACGGCGGAGGGCGGTCCGAAGAAATACCGGCAAACGGGTCCAAGCCGACTCTTCGCAGCACCTCGGTGAAGCTCGGCCCGGGAGCGTCCGTGGGCCCAAACATGGGAAGACTCATAGGGTCTGGCACCCTACCCGCACTCGAGACGTTGAGGCCGCGGTGCGGCCTCAACCGTCCGGAGCACCCTATTCGCCGCCCTTCTGCACGTAGCTCCGCACGAACTCCTCGGCGTTCTCTTCGAGGACCTCGTCTATCTCATCGAGGAGGTCGTCGAGCTCGGCCTTGAGCTCCTCGCCCTTCTTGTTGGTCGTCGGGACTTCTTCGACTGCGGCTTCGTCGCTCCGAGCGGGAGCTTGCTTCTTGATCTGTTCGCGTTCTGCCATGGGATTGCCTCTTCCTCCTACGAGCCCAGGCGCTCGAGCAATTCGGCTGGACTCGACACGCTACTCAGCAATTCTTCGACATGGGCACGGGTTCCTCTGAGCGGTTCCATCATGGGCACCCGCCGCAGCGGGTCGGTGCCGAGGTCAAACACCATGGAATCCCAGTTGGCGGCGGCGATCGACGACGACCACCTCTGGAGACATTTCCCCCGGAAGTAGGCCCTGGTGGTCTCAGGCGGCTCGGTGACTGCTGTGAGGACCGAAGCGGGGTCCAGGAGGGTTTCCAGACCCAAGCGTGGATAGAGCGATCGGGCTGGGTTGACGTCGTGGTACTGCAAGTCCATCGCCGCCAGCTTCGGGTCTTGCCAGCTGAGCTCATGGCGCTCGCGGTACCCGTTGATGACCCGGTACTTCGCCACCCAGTCCAACTGGTTGGCCAGAGACATCGGGTCGGACTCCAGTGCCGCCAGGGTCTCCTCCCACCGGCGGAGGATGTCCTGGCCGATCTCGGCTCCCCCCACTGCGTCCATGCCGCAGTCCTCGGCGTACTTGCGGGCCAGATCGAGGTGCTCCCACTGCATCTCGAGGGCCGTCATGCGACGACCGTCGGCCAGGTCGAGCGACCGCTCGAGGCGCAAGTCGTACGAAACCTTGCGGAGGCAGCTGACCGGCGACTGCAGCGTGAACTCGCGATTGGCGCGGGTAAACCAGTCGTCCTCGATCATGGCCAGGACCAGGGCCGTGGTGCCCACCTTCAAGAAGTTGGCCAGCTCCGACATGTTGGCGTCACCCACGATGACGTGCAGCCGCCTGTACTTGTGGGCGTCGCAGTGGGGCTCGTCCCTGGTATTCACGATCGGCCGCTTCAGCGTGGTCTCCAAGCCGACTTCCTCCTCGAAGAAATCGGCCCGCTGGGTCAGCTGGAAGTCGACTTGCAGGCCTCCCGTCGAGGCTGCCTCGCATCCGACCTTCCCCGCCCCTGTATAGATCTGGCGGGAAACGAAGTGCGGCATGACGTTCGAGACGATCCGGGCGAACGGGATCGAGCGGTCCATCAGGTAGTTCTCGTGGGTACCGTAGGAGTTGCCCTTGCCGTCCGAGTTGTTCTTCAGTACCACCAGGCTCTGGCCCGGGGGCAGAGACCGGCTGGCGGCTTGAACGGATTGGGCCAGGATCAGCTCCCCCGCTTTGTCGTAGCGGATGACGTCATAGACGTTGGCGCACTCGGGGGTGGAATACTCCGGGTGGGCGTGGTCGACGTAGTAGCGCGCCCCGTTGGTGAGCACGGCGTTGACCAGATGGGTTTCCACCTCGGGCGGCATGGCACCCTCTCGGGCGAACCCGCGGGCGTCGCGCCCCGGCGTCTCGTCCTCGAAGTCCCAGTCCACCCGGCGGCTGAGCTCCGCCACGTAGGCGTTGATCAGGGTCGAAGAGGCCGCGATGGGGTTCGGATCCGCAGCGCCACGGATGATGATGCCGTACTCGGTTTCGAGGCCGAGCACCTTGACGATCGCCACGGGTCGACGTTATCCCCCAATTGGGGTATCTGGGGGTGAGGGGCCGCCACGAAACAACTTGACGCAATTCTCCGACAGGAGCGTCCTCGTGGATAACGACACGTTCCAAGTTGTCTCGGGCCAGCCCTGAGGGCCCGGGCGGGGACTTCGTTGGGCGGCCTCAGAGGTACTGGCCGGTGGTGACGCGCTCGATCGACCTACCGCCGGTCGTCTCCTCGCCTTGGGACATGATCGTGCGTATGTAGACGATCCTCTCGCCCTTCTTGCCGGAGATCTTGGCCCAATCGTCGGGGTTGGTCGTGTTCGGGAGGTCCTCGTGCTCCTTGTACTCCTGTTTGATGGAGTCGAGCAGGTCCTTGGTCCGTATTCCGGGCGCGTCGCCGGCGATGACCCGCTTGATGGCGAGCTTCTTGGCCCTGCGGACGATGTTCTCGATCATCGCTCCGGACGAGAAGTCCTTGTAGTACATGATTTCCTTGTCACCGTTCTGGTAGGTGACCTCGAGGAACTGGTTCGCTTCGTCATCCCGGTACATCTCGATGACGGTCCGTTCGATCATCGCCTGCACCGCTTTGTCACGGTCCCCGCCGCCGAGAGACGTTATTTCGGCCGCATCGAGGGGAAGGTCGGAGGTCATGTATCGGGCGAAGATCTGGGTCGCCGCTTCCTGGCCCGGACGCTCGATTTTGATCTTGACGTCCAACCGCCCGGGTCGGAGGATCGCCGGGTCGATCAGGTCCTCCCGGTTGGACGCGCCGATGACGATCACGTTACGAAGGGTCTCGACGCCGTCGATCTCGGCGAGCAGCTGAGGCACGATCGTCGACTCCATGTCGGAGCTGATGCCGGTACCCCGGGTCCTGAACAGCGAGTCCATCTCGTCGAAGAAGACGATGACCGGCACTCCTTCTTCGCTTTTTTCCCTGGCCCGTTGGAACACCAGCCTGATCTGGCGTTCGGTCTCCCCGACGTACTTGTTGAGCAGCTCGGGACCTTTGATGTTGAGGAAGTAGCTTCGCGCCTCCTTGTCCCCGGACACGTCGGCCACCTTCTTGGCGAGGGAGTTGGCCACCGCCTTGGCGATGAGGGTCTTGCCGCAGCCCGGAGGGCCGTAGAGAAGTATCCCCTTGGGGGCCGGAAGCTTGTGCTCCACGAAAAGGTCGCGATACAGGAAAGGAAGCTCGACCGCGTCGGTGATGGCCTCTATCTGATCGTCGAGGCCCCCCACGTCGGCATAGGAGATGTCGGGCACTTCCTCGAGGATCAGCTCCTCTACCTCGGGCCGGGGCAGCTTCTCGAGGAGAAGGCCGGTGCGGGAGTCCATCAGTACCGAGTCCCCTGAACGGAGCTTGACGCCGTCCAGGCTGTCGGCCATCTCGACGACGCGCTCCTCGTCCGCCCGTCCGACTATCACGGCCCTTCCGTCGTCCATGACGTCGCGCAGGGTGACGATCTCACCGGAGCGTTCACCGGAACGGGCCAGTACGACGTTGAGGGACTCGTTGAGCACGACCTCGGCCCCCCGTTGAAGCTCGGAATCGGCCCGCGACGCGATTTCGGGGTGCAAGGCGACTCGCATCTTGCGGCCGCCCGAGAACACGTCGACGGTGCCGTCGTCGTTTCGGGCGAGGAACGTGCCGTAGGCGGCCGGCGGCTGGGTGAGCTTGTCGACTTCCTCGCGCAGCGCGGCGATGTGCTCGCGCGCTTCTCGCAGGGTAAATGTCAGTCGCTCGTTTTGGGATATGGCTTGCTGTAGTTGCCCTTTGGTCTCCAGCAGCTTCTCTTCCAGGGTCCGGACGCGCTTGGGTGCTTCCTGCATCCGACGGCGGAGCGAGATGAGCTCGTCCTCCAAGACCTTGGCGTGCTCGCGTAGCTCGGCCATCTCCATGTCGTAGGCGGTCGTGCGGGCGTCACCCTCGGTTTCAGCCCGGCCGGGCGGCGCCGCTCGGGGTGGGTCGCTATCCGCTGGATTGTTCGCTCCAGGCATGTCGCTCACTGTGGGGCACCTCGTTCCCTGGGCTTGCGATGGTGAACTTACCCCCATCGTCAGGTCATCCGCGCACGGTAATGACCCCTTTCTTTTGTTGCCGCTACCGGTAATTGACAGTACAAACCGGCGATCTGTACCTTCAACCAGGTAGAGTTGGGCTGGAGACCGCCAAACAGCGAGGCAAAGCGGACCTATGAAGGTATGGATCGATCAAGATCTCTGCACGGGCGACGGACTGTGCGAAGAGATCGCCCCGGCAGTCTTCACCCTGCTCGATGACGGCCTGTCCTATGTCAAGGAAGGCGACAAGGTCTTCGACAACCCTGGCGGCCAGGAGGGTCTGGCCGCCGTCCCCGAAGGCATGGAGGACGCCACCCGCGAGGCGGCCGAGGAGTGCCCCGGGGAATGCATTTTCATCGAAGAGTAACCATCCGCCCCACTTAGTGGTCGACGGGCGCTGACCCGGTCGTCGGCGCCGGCCTGGCGCCGCCTCGCGGACATGCCTCCGGCGTGAACGACTCCGCCTTCTGCCAGTCCGGCCCCTCCCCTCTGTTATCTCGGCGCGCTCCCGTCCTGGCGGGTACCAGTCCTGGCGCGTGTTCGATTTGTGTTTCTGTGCGCGAAAACTGTCGCCGGGCGCCACTTTTCGCGCACGCGATTCAAGATCGAACACGGATGTGCCCGGCTCCCCGGCTGTGCCCGGCCCCCCGGCCCGGCCCCCGGCCGGGCCTGTGCCCGCCCCCCGCCAGTACCCGGCCCCCGGCCCGGCCAGGCATACGCGGGGCTCAGGAGATCAGGCAGGACCCGGTCGACGCCCCGCCGGGCGTGCGGGCCTCGACCAAGGCCGCGTCCAGCTCGCTGCTGCTCAGGGCGTAGGCGGTGTCGGGCTGGTCGGCCGAGATGGCGAACGCCACGCCGATGACCTGGCCGGCCGGATTCACGAGCGGTCCTCCAGAGTCGCCGTGGGCCAGGACGGCCGCCAGAACCAGAACGTCGCGTTTGGTGGTGTGAACGCCGTACAGGTCGCGTCCCACCGCCACCTCTTCCAATACGACCCGGGCGGGTGCGACAGCCACCTCGTCCTGGCCTTCGGGGTGACCGAACACGGCGCCGACGGTCCCGGTGTGGGGAACGTCAACGCTCAAGGGGCTCTCTCCGAGGGACGTGACCTCGAGCAGGGCCAGGTCGATGTCGGGATCGAACATCACCACGGTTGCGGGTAGGCGCCGCCCGGAGGGAAGCAGCACGTCGGTGTCCCCGTGGCCCTCGCCGGCTACGACGTGGGCGTTGGTGACTATCAGATCGGAGGCCACGGCAAAGCCGCTTCCTTCGTAGATGCGACCGCACGCTTCCCCTTCGACTTTTACGGTGGAAGCCAAAACCCTGGTGGTCACGGCCACACCGAGCGGGCTGGTGGAAGGGGCGGGACCGGCGGCGTGGCCCGGGTCGAGCTCGGCGAAGACTTCAGGGGCGTCGCTGCCGATCAGGCGCCGGAGCACTTGCGCGGCGTCGGGGGGGGCGGGAAGGTCACGGGACACCCAACGGCCGATGTCGGATCCTGTGGCGGCGCGAGCCGGCCAGCCCGGGACGGCCGCCACGGCCGGGATCAGCAGCCAGACGATGGCGACGACCCCGAGGACGCCGACGCCGGCCCCGACGGTCCGGTCCACTTGCCGCCAGGGACCGGCGGGGAGGGCGCGGTGGATCCGCGAACCGGCCAGGAGGCCGATCGCCTGGCCCGTCATCGCCAGGCCGATAAGGAGGATCGTGGCCATGGTCACCAGGACGCCGGGGGAAGTCGACGCCAGGTCCAGCGCGATGGTAGGAAGGAGCCGGATGGCGAGATAGAAGCCAAGCCCCAACCCCAGCCACGACGCCACCCGGCCGATGAACCCGAGCCGGTACCCGCCGATTGCGGCTGCAATGGCCAGCCCCACGATGATGAAGTCGAGGAGGTCCACTCCGTTCAGGCCTCCGCGTCTCCGACCTCATCCCCGACCGCCCTCGTGTTTGCATCTTGACGGATCTCTGCACCGGCGATGTGTGCGTCTTGCAGCAGGCGCGCTGACGTGAGGAAGCCGGTGTGGGCGACCATCCGATGATCGGGTCTCACGGATTGGCCTTCGATGTGCCAGCTGCGCTGTAGCACTTCGATGGTCTCGGCCATACCGAAACCGCTCCTGTCGAGCGCTTCGCGCAAGGTGCTCACCTGGCCGATGGTCGGCAGATAGCTCACCATTATTCCCCCGGCGCGCATGGCAGACTCGGCCAGCTTCACCACTTTCCAAGGCTCGGGCAGGTCGAGCACGATCCGGTCGAACCCCGTCTCTTCGATGCCGTCATATATGTCGCGTACGCGCACGTCGTAGTGATCCAGAGACGCGCTTCCGAGGAATCCCGCCACGTTGACCTGGGCGCGCGACGCGAAGTCGGCCCGGATCTCGTAGCCGGTCACTTCTGCCCCGGCTCGCAGCAGAGCCATGGAGAGGGCACCCGACCCCAGCCCCGATTCCAGCACGCGGGCGCCAGGGAAGATGTCGGCCAGGATCAGGATGGGCCCGAGGTCCTTCGGGTAGATGACTTGGGCGCCACGGGGCATTTTCAGCACGACCTCGGCGAGGGTCGGTCGCACGGCGGTATAACGCGCCCCTCGGGCCGACCGGACCACGACGCCCTCCTCTTGCCCCAGAAGTTCACTGTGGCTGACCGGTCCCGAGTGGGTATGGAACTCACCTCCGTCGGTCAGCGAGACCAGGTACCGCCTCCCTTTCGAGTCGAATAGGAGGATCCTCTCGCCCACCTCGAAGGGGCGGTTCACGAGTGGCCGCCGGCGCGCGCTGCGAGCTTGCAGAAGGCGCACACTTCACTCACCGTCGGGGACCCACAGCGTGGGCATGGGTGCAACCCTTCCCGCTCCTCTTCGGCTGCAGGGGTCACCAGTGGCGCCAGCCTTTCGAGAAACCCGAAGTAGAAGGCGGCCTTGGAGCCCGGCGACCGGGCTTCGATGTCGTTGAGGGCCTCCTTGTAGCGGAGGTGTCGGTTGCCGGCGCTCATGGGGCATTCTTCGACGATGTAGTCGATGCCTTGGAGGACGCAATAGGCGGCCGTCTCCCGCTCGCTGAGGCGCACCAACGGCTTCACTTTGCGGGCGAATCCATCTCCCGACGGAAGGACGGGAAACTGGCGGCCTAGGTACGGCAAGTCCCATCGCAACACGTTTCCGAACAGCACGGCGGCCTCGTCATCGAGGTTGTGCCCGGTCGCCAAGACGTCGTAGCCCCCGTCGAGGGCCGCCTGGTTGAAGAGGTGTCGCTTGGACAACCCGCAGGCCGAGCAAGGCGCCCGCTTGGCCGCGGACGACCCGGTCGGGATGTCGTAGCCGAAGTCAGTAGGTAGGTCGATCTCGACCAACTTGGCGCCTCGCAACTCGGCGAAGGCCCGGGCATACCTCCGCGACTCGCTGCTGTAATCCCCTATACCGAGCCCCACGTACAAACCGTCGGCGCTCATCTCGGCCTGCAGGAGGATGTCCCATAGGGCGAGAGAGTCCTTGCCGCCCGATACCGCGACCAGCACCCGTTCTCCCGGGTGGATCATGTCAAAGCTCTTGATGGCCCGCTCCACTTGCTCGCGGCAGTGGCGAAGAAAACATGGATGGCAAAAAGCCGCGTTGTGCCGGTAGACGTCGATCACGGCTGGGGCTCGACAGGACCGGCACTTCATGACGCGCCGCCCGATATCACGGCGCGGACCTCGACGGTGGATCCGTCGCCTACGGAGGCGTCACTGGTGACCAGTGTGCCGTCAACGATGACCAGAACCGACTCTCGATTGACATCCAGACGCTGGAGGAGTACCGAGACGACCATCGGGCCGCGGAGCTCCAGCTCTCGGCGCGGGTTGCGAAGGAGTACTTTCACGGCCCAATTGTGGACCGTGAGAGATCAGGACGCAGCCTCGTGGGTGATGCGGATCGACTCTCCGGGTTTGAGCTTCTCCGAGAACACGACTTCCGGTTCCCGGTGCATGACCTTGCCGGCGAGGTACCCGAGCAGGGCCACGGCGCCCACGACGAGCCACGCCGGATTGCCATCGACGACCCCCCGATTCCAACCGTGCCGCATGCCGAGGCGCAGCAGCCTTTGCACGAGCTTCACAACCGTCGGATCTCGACCCAGGTGGCTTTGCGCTTGCCCCGCTTGCGGCCCATCACGAAGGCCAACGCAACGATCACAACCACGCCCGCGACCGCGGCGTAGGTAGCCATGGGCTTAGCCTTCTCTGTCGTCGAGTCGACCTCGCCGCTGATCTCGCCGAGCTTGGCTCGAATGTCGCTCATCTCGACCCGTCCGCCGGGTCCACTGCCGTTGACCGCGATGGGCTTGAGGGCTGGGATTTTCGGGCTCAAGTGAGGTATCTCCCGTCGGTGTGGCTACCCCCGACCGGATCCGGATGTCCCGGATGACCCCGATCGGTCACTTTTTGACCTTGGTGATTCTCGACGCAGCCCACCCGGCTCCGGCTGCAGCCACGAGGATCCCCCCGGCGTACGGCACCCAGGTGAGGTTCCCCCGCAGATGTGCCCCCGTCTCCGACTGCACGACCCGGACGGCCGTCAGCGTCAACATGCCCCCACCGATGGCGAGGAGAAAGGCTCCAGCAACGCCGAACGCGACGAATCGCCCGAGGGCCTTGATGGGAACGACCGTCTCCTGCTTGACGTACGCAATGACCAGGCCGGCCAGCTCGTTGACGAGGGTGCCGACAGACTTGTCCTCGCCCTTCTGCGGCTCCGGTCCGGTCACAACTCGCCGATCCTTATCGCCCACGCAGGCGGAATGCAAGAACCTTGGAAAGCTCGGCCGCCTGGATGGCGAGGAGGTCTAGCCGGGCTGGATGGCTCGGCGCCTCCAGCAGTCGCTGGCGGTCGAACGATCCGACGGGGGCGACGGCGCACAGCTCCCAGGCCGCCAGGGCCGGGTTGGCAGAGAGGGCGAAGCCGGGCCGCACGGTTGGGTCGCCGAGCTCGGCGGCCAACGCCAGCGCCTCGCGGACCGCGTCTTGGGCCCGCGCCAGCGCGGCTTCGTCGTTTGGGTCCCACTCGGCGTCGGCCATCTCGTCGACCTCGGCTTGGGGGTACGGATCGTCAGGCAGCCACCGGGTCACCCGAAACCTGTGGCTGCCGGCGAACACCGCTACCCACCTGCCGTCGGGCAGCGGTTCGGCTTCGATCAAGTGGACCACGGTGCCGGTGTCGACCCTCACCTCTCCCCCACCGACTTCGCTGCCGCGCTCTATGAGGACCACGCCCAGCTCTCCGCTCGAAACCCGGTCGGTGAGGACCTCCATGAGGACCCGGTAGCGGTCCTCGAAGACGTGAAGCGGCAGGACTTCCGTAGGCATTACGACGTTGCCGAGCGGGAAAATGGGCAGGTAGCGGGTCATCCGCTCGGCTCGATGGCCGATAGCGGCGGCACTTTCGGGTAGGAGGCCAGGGCGATCCCGATCCCGTCGGCGAGGTTCTCCGCCTCGTACTCAGGCAGCCCGTTGAGGATGATGGAGAATATGACCGGCAGGCGCAGCTCGGCCACCGGCGCCGAAGCGGATATGGGGGTCACGAAGCCGCTCAAAGCGACCACGTCGTCCAAGGTTCCGGTCTTGGCGTGCAACCGGCCCTCGGCGGGCGTGCCCAGCATCCGCTTGGCCAGGGTGCCCGTCTTCCCGGCGATGGGGAGACCGTCGGCGATCACGCCCGTCGTGCCATCCCGGCGCAACGTGGCCGAGATCAGGTCGCAGCTCGCCCGGTCGTCACGGTCGAGGCCCGACCCATCGACGTTGACCAGCTGAGACACCGGCAGACCATCAGCGGCCAGGTCGGCCCTGACGTCTGCTGTTCCGGCGGCCGTGGAGCCGGACTTGGACTCCTCGTAGCCCAGCTCCTTGGTAAAAAGCTCCGCAGCGGTGTCGTCGCTCACGGTCAGCATGGCGTCGATCTCGTCGCCGAGCGGAGCGCTCGCAATCGATGTGATCAACGGGGCACCCTGCGGTGCCACCCCGCTGGTCGATCCCTGCACCACCTCGACCCCATCCTGCTCGAGCAGTCCCTCGAAAGCTTTAGCGGCGGTCGCCGGTGGGTTGGACGCGGCGGCGTAAGCGAACGCACCCGCAGTCGACGATTCGGTGGCGGCGGCCTTGGATCCCGGGGCCGGAGGGGGCGGTTTGGGCACGAACCCGTCATCGACGTCGAGGGCGCTCAACGGGCCTACGTCGCCCTCGGTGGAGTAAACGGGCTTCCAAGTCGCCACCGTCCGTTGGGCGTCGTAGCGACTGTCGTCACCGACCACCAGGCCTGTCACTTTCGTAACGCCGGCGTGCCTGACGTCCAGGGCCAGCTGGTCGAGCGACGTGTACAGCGGCTGCGGGGGATACAAGCTGGCGGCATACGCGGACGTCCGTAGGAGCGGGTCCCCCCCTCCGACCAGGTACAAGTTGCCGTAGATGACGCCGCCTTCGGGCTTCCTGTCGCCCAGCACCCGGGTGACCAGCCGAGCCGATGGGCCCAGCTTGTCGAGTACGGCGGTGGCCGTGAGCAGCTTCAGGTTGGAAGCCGGTATGAACGGAGCCGTCGCGTTGGCGGAGAACAGGACTTGACTCCCTTGGGTAACGACCACGCATCCATCTGGGTGGCCGCCTCCCAACACGCTGGGCCCGGCGAGGCGGCCCAGGGCCGCATCGAGGTGCTGGCCCGCCGCCGTCGTCTCCAACCAAGCCGGGAGCCGCCGAACCGACAAGACCGGCGTGCCCCCCAGCGCGGTCGCGGCCGAGACGCTTTGGCTCGACGCCGCAGCAGACACCGGCAGACCGGCCGGAACCGCCGCCAACCCCCCCAGCGCGACGATCGCCAGGGGCGCCGCCGACCAACGCCACCTTCGCATCGGCGCAAGGGTAGGTCACCAAAGGTATGGCGTCATGGCCATCCCGACGTCTACCGGGTGGTAGGTAGAGTACGTTTGGGGCGTGCCTGGCATCCTTCTTGCAGTCATCGTGGGCCTGGCGGTCTGCCAGGTAGCGATCTTCCTGACGACCATCTTCCTGCACCGAACGCTCTCCCACCGGGCGATCACCATGTCGCCCGGCCTGCGTCTGGCCTGCCGGTTCCTCACGTGGATCACGACGGGGATAGAGCCCCGCCAGTGGGTAGCCGTGCACCGCCGACACCACGCCTTCACCGACGTCGAAGGTGACCCGCACTCACCCCTGCTGGAAGGCTTCGCGGCCGTGCAGATAGGCAACGTCGTCCTGTACCGCCGGACCGTTCGGGACGGTGTCACGGTGGATAAGTACGCCAAGGACCTCGCCCCCGACAGATGGGACCGGGTGCTCTTCGATCACGGCCTGGTCGGCCTGGGAGTCGGGATAGGGATCCTCTATCTCGTGTTCTGGGGTAACTGGGAGCTGGCCGCGATCGCTGCCGGCACGCACGTCGTAACCTATCTGGCGCTCAATTCCGCGGTCAACGCGGTCGGGCACCGCTTCGGTCGTCGACCCTTCGAAGGCTTTGCTGCCAACACGCAATGGTTGGCCTGGCTCACCGCGGGGGAAGGTCTTCACAGCAATCATCACGCCGCTCCCACCTCGGCCCGGCTGGCCTTCCACCGGGGTGAGATCGACCCGGCCTGGTGGCTGATCGCCCTGGCCCGAAGGTTCCGGTGGCTCACGGTTCGCCACCAAGAGCCGAGGGTCGCGACCCGGGCCCGCCGGGTGGCCCAGACCGTCTAGAAGCCGACGACGCCTCCCGGAAATGGACATCATCTCCGCTCTCTTCGCCGAAAACATCGACCTGCGCTCCGTACCGGGGCCATCGACGCGCATCGATCTGACCGGGATCATGTTCTCTACGCCGGCCCCGTCGGCCCCCCCGGTCTCGATAACGCCGCACCTGATCGTCCTGGTGCGTTGCCGGCCTGCGGAGGACGGCCAGGGCGTGCTCGAAGTCGTCTTTCGTGACGAGAGCGGCGAGCAGATCGCGCGCAACGTCTCTCCTTTTCAAGTGGAGCCCGGAAAGTTCACCTACCGCCTGGTGCGTGGCGAGCTCGAGTACAAGGACTTCGGCACGATCGAGGCCCACTGCAGGCTGCTTCCTGACGGCCCCGCCACCGTCGTCCCGCTCACGCTCATACCGCCCGTCTAGAGGGGGCAGCCCCGGCGGGCTGGCCTGGTCAGCTCCACGTCGGGACCGTGGGTATGGTTGCCCGCATGACAGCACCCACGGCCGACAGGCAGACCGACCTCGATCGATTGGGCATCAACGTCATACGGGGCTTGGCCATGGACGCACCCCAGAAAGCCAACGCCGGGCACCCGGGCACCGCGATGGCCCTCGCTCCCCTCGCCCACGTCCTATGGACCCGGGTCATGCAGTACGACCCGGCCGACCCGGCCTGGCCCGATCGCGACCGCTTCGTGCTGTCGTGCGGCCACGCCTGCATCCTCTTGTACTCGATGCTGTACCTGACCGGCTACGGGCTCGAACTCGAAGACCTCAAGCAGTTTCGCCAGCTGCACAGTCGCACGCCCGGTCACCCCGAAGTGCACGACATGCCCGGCATCGAGGTCACGACCGGCCCCCTGGGTCAGGGTGTCGCCAACGGGGTCGGGCTCGGGATCGCGGAGCGGATGCTGCGAGCTCGCTTCGGGTCCGACGTGGTCGATCACCGCACCTTCGTGATCTGCAGCGACGGGGACCTCATGGAAGGCATCAGCCACGAGGCCGCCTCCCTGGCTGGACACCTCAGGTTGGGCCGCCTGATCTACATATATGACGACAACCACATCACCATCGACGGTCCGACCGAGATCGCGCTCAACGACGACGCGGCCAAGCGGTTCGAAGCCTACGGCTGGCACGTCGAGAACCTGGGCGAGGTGGCCGAGGACACCGACGCCCTCGAGGCGGCCGTGCGGCGGGCCATCGCAGAAGAGGAGCGGCCAAGCTTTCTCGTGCTTCGCAGCCACATCGGCTACCCCGCCCCGCACCTGACCGATTCCCCCAAGGCCCACGGGTCGCCGCTCGGCGCGGACGAGGTCCGGGCGACCAAGGAGATACTCGGGCTGCCACCGGACGAGTCGTTTTGGGTCCCCGACGAGGTCCTCGAAATGTATCGCCAAGCCCTGCCGCGTGGCCGGGCCGTCCGCCACGAATGGGAGAGCCGGTTTTCGAGCTGGACGGGCGACCGAGAGGAATGGACCGCGGCCTGGGCCAATGAGGGACGACCGGGTTGGCGCGACAAGCTGCCGAAGTGGACTGCTGGAGAATCGGTGGCGACCCGCAGCTCGATCAACGTGGCCCTCAATGCCATCGCGGCCGACGTACCGGGTCTGGTATCGGGAGGCGCCGACCTCACGGGCAACACAGGCACCAAGCTCGACGGCGCCGAGCGGCAGGGCTACGACCACCCCGAGGGGCGGGCCATGGCGTTCGGGGTACGCGAGCACGGCATGGGCGGGATCATGAACGGCATGAGCTTGCACGGCGGGGTCATCCCCATCGGCGGGACGTTCTTCGTGTTCAGCGACTACATGCGCGGCTCGGTTCGCTTGGCCGCCCTTTCCGGGGCCAAGGTCATCTACTTCTGGACCCACGATTCGGTCGGCCTGGGCGAGGACGGCCCGACCCACCAACCGGTGGAGCAACTGGCGTCCATCCGGGCCATGCCCGGGCTGCGGGTGATCAGACCGGCCGACGCCAACGAGTCGGCCCACGCCCTGCGGGTCGCGATAGAGCGGGATGGGCCCACCGCTCTGGTTCTGAGCCGGCAGAACCTCCCGGTCCTCGAAGGCACCGACGTTCTCGCCGCCAATCTCGAGCTGGGCGCCTACGTCTTGGTCGACGGCGGTGACGAGCCCGACGTGGTGCTGGTCGGCACCGGCTCCGAAGTGTCGGTATGCGTGGCCGCGGCCACGCTTCTCGACGAGCAGGGACTGGCCGTCCGGGTGGTCTCCATGCCCAGCTGGGAACTGTTCGACGAACAGGAGGACGGCTACCAGGACGGCATACTGGGCCCCGGCGCCCCGGTGCTTTCGGTGGAGGCGGCCGTGTCGTTCGGTTGGGCCCGATGGGCAGACGACTCCGTCGCCTTGGATCACTTCGGGGCGTCAGGCCCGGGCGCCGAGGTCCTGGCCTGGTTCGGATTCACCGCCGAAAACGTCGCCGCCCGGGCCCTGGCCCTGATCGACAGCCTCGAACCCTTCGACGACGTCTATGAAGAGGAGGACGCACCGTGACCAAGCTCCACGACCTTTACGCCCAGATGGGGCAGAGCCCTTGGATCGACAACCTCAACCGGCCCAGCATCGAGAAGGGCTCCTTGCAGAAACTGGTTGACCTGGGCATCCGGGGCGTCACGTCCAATCCCACCATTTTCCAGAAGGCCATGACCGGCTCGGATGCCTACGACGAGCAGTTCCGAGACCTGATCCAACGAGATTCGATCGAAGCCGCCTTCTGGGACATGGCCATCGACGACGTAACGACGGCCTGTGGGATCCTGAGGCCGGTCAACGAGTCGGCCGGAGGCGCCGACGGGTTCGTCTCGCTCGAGGTCTCGCCGGTGCTGGCCCACGACACCGCCAAGACCGTCGAAGCGGCCCGAGCGCTTCACCAGCGGATCGCGCTACGCAACCTGATGGTCAAGATTCCAGCCACGGCGGCGGGCGTGCCCGCCATCGACACCATGATCTCCGACGGCCGAAACATCAACGTCACCTTGATCTTCAGCCTCGAGCGCTACGCGGAGGTCATCGAGGCCTACCTTTCCGGATTGGAAGCGTTCGCGGCCTCGGGAGGCGACTTGTCCCAAGTGCACAGCGTGGCGTCATTTTTCGTGAGCCGGGTCGACACCGAAGTGGACCGGCGCCTTCAGGCCGTCGGCCAGGAGGCCGACGGCCTGGCCGGGAAGGCCGCGGTGGCCCAGGCCCGCCTGGCCTACCAGCTGTTCGAGGACCGCTTCTCCGGACCTCGATGGGACGCCTTGGCCGGCAAGGGCGCCCTTCCCCAACGCCCACTGTGGGCCTCGACTTCGACCAAGAACCCCGCCTACCCCGATCTCCTATACGTGGACAGCCTGATCGGCCCGCACACGGTCAACACCATGCCCGACGCCACCGTGGACGCCTTCGTCGATCACGGGACGGTGTCGCGGACCGTCGATTCCAGCCCCAGCGAAGCCAAAGCCGAGCTCGACCGCCTGGCGTCAGCCGGCGTCGACATGGCGGACGTCTCCCGGGTGCTCGAGGAGGAAGGCGTGGCGTCGTTCGTCAAGAGCTACGAGGAGCTGCTGCAGTCGCTGACCGACAAGGCCAATGCGGGCGTTGGCAGGGGCGGGCAGCCGAATTGACCGTGGACCTTCCTCCCAACCCTCTGGCCGAAGGCCTCGAAACCACCAGGACAGCCCCACCGGGGGTCCTGGTCGTGGTGGGGGCCTCCGGCGACCTGACCGCCCGCAAGCTGCTGCCCGCCCTCGAGCAGCTGTGCCGGCGCCGGCTCCTGCCCCACGCCTTCGCGGTCATCGGCGTGGCCCGAACCGCCCTCGACGACGACGGCTTCCGGCAGCTCATGACTTCAGCCGTGCCCGATGCCGCGCCCGGGTGGTCCGAAATCGTCAAGCACAGTCGCTACGTCGCAGGTGACTACGTCGACAACGAGACGTTCATCCGCCTCAAGGGCACGCTGTCGGAGGTCGAAGCCGACATCGGGTCCCCCGGGAACCGCACGTTCTACCTGGCGACCGTGCCGTCGGTGTTCGAAGAGGTCGCCGACGGGTTGGGGGCCGCTGGCCTCAATCAACCGGTGCACGATGACGCGTCGGTGCGCTTGGTCATCGAAAAGCCTTTCGGCCGGGATTTGGACAGCGCCCGGGGTCTGGACGCGGCCCTGCACCGCACGTTCGCCGAGCGGCAGATCTACCGGATCGATCACTATCTCGGCAAGGAGACGGTGCAGAACGTCCTGGCTCTCCGTTTCGCCAACGCCATATTCGAGCCGCTGTGGAATCGCAGCTACATCGACCACGTGCAGATCACCGTGGCCGAGTCGCTGGGTGTGGAAAAGCGGGGTGGCTTCTACGAGACGGCCGGCGCCTTGCGCGACATCGTGCAGAACCACGTGATGCAAGTGCTGTCGCTGACGCTCATGGAGCCCCCAGGGTCCATTGATGCCCAGGGCATACGCGACGAGAAGGTCAAGGCCCTGCGCTCGGTGGTGATACCAACGCTCGACCAGGTCCGTACCGACGTGGTCAGAGCCCAGTACGACAGCGGATGGAGCGAGGGCGCTGCCGTGCCTGCGTACCGCCAGGAACCGGACGTGGACCCAAGCAGCCAGACCGAGACTTACGTGGCCATGAAGCTCGAAGTGGACAACTGGCGTTGGGCCGGGGTGCCCATATACATCCGGACGGGAAAGCGGCTTCCGAAGCGGCTCACCGAGGTGGCGTTGCAGTTCCAGAAAGTCCCCCATCTCGCGTTCGCGGCGGACGAGAGTCGCGACTTGCGTCCCAACACGCTCGTCCTGCGCATCCAGCCGGACGAGGGGGTCGCGCTCAGGTTCGGAGCGAAGGTTCCCGGCCAGGCGTTCAATGTCCGCGACGTGTTGATGGACATGTCGTACGGGTCGGCTTTCCTGGAGGAGGCTCCAGAGGCGTACGAACGCCTGCTGCTCGACGCCATGGTCGGCGATCCGACTCTGTTCATACGTAGTGACGAAGTGGACCAGGCCTGGCAGATAGTCGACCCGCTGCTCGAGGCCTGGGCATCGAAGACCGTTCCCCTGGCGGGCTACGCGGCAGGCACCTGGGGGCCGCGTCAGGCCGACCAGTTGATCGAGAAAGACGGGCGGCAATGGCGGACGCCGTAGCCGTCGACACATGGGACGCGAGGGGCGTCCGCCTCGGCGACGTGGTCAACGCCCTTGCCGACCTGCGCCACCAAGCCAGCGAGCACAACACGGCGCGGACCGCCGTGATGACTCTGATCGCCGTGGCTCCTGGCGATGAGGATGCCTACTCGGCAACGACGGCTCTGCGCTCCTTGGGCGGCCACCACCCAGCGCGGATCCTGATACTGCGCCCCGACCCCGATCAAGTGGCTGCTCTCGACGCCCGGACGACCCTGTACGCCGTCCGGGCTGACGGCCACCAGATCAACTTCGAGGAGGTCACCCTCTGCGTAAGTGGGCAGGCGGCCAACCACCTGGACTCATTGGTCGAAGCCTTCACTCTCTCGGATCTGCCCGTGGTGGTCTGGTACGTCAACTCGGTCCCCGATCCAGGCGATCCACTGTTGTCGGTCGCCTCGGCCGTTCTGCTGGACAGCCGGGATGCGGGAGGTCGGCTCCGCAACCTCTTGGAGCTGGCGCGACGCCGCACCGTGGTCGACCTTTCGTGGATCAGGTTGGCGCCGTGGCGGGAGCTTCTGGCCGGACTGTTCGACCCGGCAGAATGCCGAGCTTGGTTGGACGGGGTGACGGGTGTCGAGGTGCAGGGGAAAACGGGGCCTCGGACCCTGCTCGGTGGCTGGCTGACCAGCCAGCTGGGCCTGCGCCCCGACCAGGTCGCCCTCAACGATGGCAAGCACGTGGAACTTCGGGTGTCGTGCCGTCATGGTGGCGAGACGGCCACTTTTGACGTGCAGCGCGGTGAGCGGGAGCGCACCGTCGCGGCCCAAGCCACCTTGCCCAGTGGCCCCGCTCACCACCAGAGCATCAGCCTGGCCGACGACCCCCTCCCCACCGCCCTGGCCGTGGCCTTGACCCGGCTCCGTCCCGACGTGACGTGGGAGAAGGCTCTGTCGTCGGCGACCAACCTCACGGTCTAAGGCACCAACCACCCAAAAGGGGAAGGGGGGTCCTGGCCACCGCGTAGTGTGCTCATCCGTGAACGGAGAGTTGATCGTCGTCGACGACCTGCCGCGGAGCTTTTCCGATCAGGTGATCGCGGCCTACGAAAGCCGTCCCGATGACCTGTTCAGCTTCGCCCTCTCCGGAGGGAGCACCGCTCGTCCTTGCTACGAACGATTGGCGACCGAGAGCACGGATTCCATCGACTGGCTGTCGGTGAACATCTACTGGGGTGACGAGCGGTGCGTACCACCCGACCATCCCGACTCGAACCAGTTGCTCGGCCGCCAGGCCCTGCTCGAAAGGGTGGGGGCGGCCAACGCGGTCTTTCCCATGAGTTGCGAAGAAGGACCCGACGCCTATCAGCTGCGCCTCGGCGACATCGGCAAGCTGGACGTGATCCACTTGGGCATGGGCCCCGACGGACACACCGCCTCCCTCTTTCCCGGCTCCCGGGCGCTGCTCGCCGATCCGGGTCAGCTCGTGGCTCGCAACGAGGACGAGACCGGGTTGAACCCCCACCCCAGGCTGACGCTGACGTTTTCGGGAATCGCCCGATCCAGGCTGGTGATTTTCACGGTGGCGGGCCAGGCCAAGCGCGACAGCCTCCGGGCCATCATGGACGGGGCGGACCTGCCGGCCGGACGGGTGACCGCCGACAGGGTGGTGTGGCTGGTAGACCGCGACGCCATGCCGCGCTAAGTGCCCGGTCCTGACGCCCAGCCCGGCTCGGCTGCGTTTCGAGAGCAGCTCATCGGCTTGCTCGACACCATCGGGGCCAGGGCCAACCGGGATCAGCTGATCGAGATCCTGGAGACGGTCGTGCGTCTGGCCTCAGACGGCACGGACCGACTGGACCTCAAGATCGCCAACGCCGCCCTCAAGGAGATGTGCGAAGGATTCGAAGTCTTCGCCCCCTACCGTCACGTGCGCAAGATGACGATGTTCGGCTCGGCGCGGACGCTGCCGTCTGACCCCTCGTATGCCCAGGCCCGCGACCTGGCCCGCTTGTTGGCGGCCCACGGATGGTCAACCGTCACCGGCGCCGGCCCGGGGATCATGGCCGCCGGCCTGGAAGGGGCCGGTCCGGAGCAGGCGTTCGGCATCAACATCCGGCTGCCCTTCGAGCAGGGCGCCAACCAGTTCATTCGCGACGACCCCAAGCTCGTCTCCATGAAGTACTTCTTCACCCGCAAGTTGCTCCTGATAAAGGAGTCGTTCGCCTATGCAGTCCTTCCGGGGGGCTTCGGGACATTGGACGAGGCGTTCGAACTGCTCACCCTGATTCAGACGGGCAAGGCCGAGCCGGCGCCCGTCGTGCTCCTCGAAGTGCCGGGTGAGGGCTATTGGGAGGGTTGGGAGCGGTTCCTGACCGAAGAAGTGGCGTCCCGGGACCTGATCAGCCCGGGTGATAGTTGCCTCTACCGGATCGTCGACTCCGTCGAGGCCGCCGCAGCCGAGATCCTCGGCTTCTACCGCAACTACCACTCGCTCAGATGGGTCGGTGACACCCTGGTGCTTCGGTTGGAATCGCGACCGACAGACGAGGAGGTCTCCGAGCTATCCGGGCGCTTTGGCGATGCCGCTTCAGGCCCTATCAGGCTCCTCGGCGGCCCGCTGCCGGCCGAGCGGCGCAGCGATGACTTCCCCGACCTGGCCCGGGTGGCGCTGCGTTTCGACCGCCTTTCCTACTCCCGGTTGCGCCAGCTCATCGACGCCCTCAACACGCTCCCCAGTGCGCCCCCTCCCCTCTTTTCCGATGACCCCACGGCCGCCAACCCCCCGCCATGAACCGGGGCCCGTACCTGCTCACTGAACCGATCGGGATCGGGAATCTTCAGGCGCCGGCCCGGGTGGTCTTCGGTCCGCATGAGACCAACCTCGGTCGTGGTCGGGCCCTCTCCGCCCGGCACGTCGCTTACTACGCCCGGCGGGCGGAGGGCGGCGCCGGCGTCGTGATCACCGAGACGGCTTCGGTTACAGACAACGATTGGCCCTACGAGCGCGCCCCGCTGGTCGTCGATTGTCGCCCGGGCTGGAGCTCACTGGTAGAGGCGTGCCGTCGCCACGGCACGTTGGTGCTGGCTGCGCTCGGCCACTCCGGCGGGCAAGGTTCCAGCGCCCATTCGCAGGAAGTGATGTGGGCGCCCTCACCGGTTGCCGACGTGGTGACGCGCGAGCCGCCGGGGGAAATGGATCAGGCCGGGATCGACGCCCTGGTGGCCTCGTTTTCTTGGGCCGCAGTCGAAGCGGTCAGCGCCGGGTTGCACGGGATCGAGATCGATAGCGGCGCCTGGTCGATACTGCGCCAATTCCAGTCCGGACTCACCAACCAGCGGTCCGACGGTTACGGCGAGGACAAGCTGCGCCTTACCCGTGAGGTCCTCCACGCCGTGCGCCTAGCCATCGGATCGGACCGCGTGCTGGCCCTTCGGCTTTCGTGCGACGAAATGGCCCCTTGGGCTGGCATCACCCCAGATCAGGCCGCCGTCGCGGTCGGCGCCCTGGCTTCGGACCTGGACCTCTTGACCATCGTCAGGGCCGGGCCGTACTCGACCGGCGCCTACCGACCGGATTCCCACACGCCGGCCGCGTTCAACCTCGAGATCTGCCGGGCCATGCGTCATTCGACGGCCGGGAACGTGCGAGTTGTACTCCAAGGCAGCGTCGTCGACCCTGATGCGGGCGAAGCAGCCCTCGGCGACGGAACGTGCGACTTGGTCGAGATGACGCGGGCGCAGATCGCGGAGCCCCGACTGGTCGCTCTGCTGCGGGCCGGAGCGCCTGAGCGGGTCCGGCCGTGTCTGTTGTGCAACCAGGCCTGCCGGGTCCGCGACAATCGCAACCCGATCGTCTCCTGCGTCGGCGAGCCGTCCTCAGGGTACGAGTCGGAGGAACCCTACGAGGCCGAGCCCGACCCGGACGGGCCCGGGGTGATGGTCGTGGGGGCGGGCCCGGCCGGGTTGGAGTGCGCCAGGGTGTTGGCCGGCGCCGGTCGGCGGGTGGTAGTCGCCGACCGGGCCCCGGAGCCAGGGGGCACCCCACTGCACGCTGCGACCGGTCCAGGCCGGGAGAGGTTGCGGGCCCTCGGCGACTGGCTGACCGCGGAATGCCGCCGGCTCGGCGTCGACTTCGAGTGCAACACGGAGGTCACCGCGGCTGACGTCGTCGCCTTCCGGTCCGATGGGTGGGAAGTGGTTGTGGCCACTGGGTCCCGCCCTTTTCCCGATCGTTACCCGGTGATCGAGAACGTCGCGGTGGTCGACGCTCTTGATCTGCTCACATCCGGTCCGGGCCGCCTGCCTGCGGGCCCGGTCGTGATCGACGACCCCGTCGGCGATCAGGTCGGCGTCGGCCTCGCCGAATGGCTGGCCGGCACCACGGACCACCCAGTCACCATCGTGAGCCCGGACCCGGTCGCCGGGACCCTCCTGGCCCGCACCGGCGACCTCGCCGACGCCAACGTCCGCCTCCAGAGGGCGGGTGTGACCCGCCGGTTGCACAGCCGCATCCGGGTGCTCGCCCGCACCGAGGCGGGGCACGTCGACGTCGAGGACGTGTGGACCGGCGAGCTGACCCGCCTCCCCGTCTCGATCCTGGTCGACTGCGGCCACCGTCTGGCGGAGGATTCGCTCTACCGGCAGATCGGCGACCCCCGGCTCCTGCGCGCCGGTGATTGCATCGCCCCCAGGACCCTGCTCGAAGCCGTGCTCGAAGGCCGCCGCGTGGCCTTCCAGCTCCTGGGTATGCGGGCGCCGGTAGGGGCGCACGGGTGACGAGCGGGGGCCAGTACCGGCACTTGTTCACCCCGTTGCGGATCGGCCCGGTGACCGTGCGCAACCGTATCGTCTTCTCGGCCCACCTCACCAACTACGCCACCCAGGACGGCTTGCCGAGCGAGCAGCACGCGGCCTACTACGCGGCCCGGGCCGCGGGCGGGGCGGGTCTCATCATCACCGAGGAACACTCGACCCATCCGACCGACTGGCCCTACGAGAAGCTCATCCACGGCTTTCATCCAGAGGTCATACCCGGGTACCGACGGATCACCGACGCCGTCCACGCCCACGACGTGCCGATCCTGGCCCAGATCAATCACAACGGCGGCCAGGCCTCGAGCATGTACACGCGGCTGCCCGTCTGGGCGCCGAGTCCCGTACCGGATCCGCTGTTCCGGGAAGTTCCCAAAGAGGTCGAGGCCCACGAGATCGCGGAGATCGTGGCCGGGTACGCGCTGGTCGCGGAGCACTGTGTGCTCGGCGGTTTCGACGGCATCGAGCTCCAGTGCTCGCACTCGTCGATCGTGCGCGGCTTCCTGTCCCCCGCCACCAATTTGCGGACCGACGCCTACGGCGGTGTGCTCGCCAACCGGGCCCGGCTGCTCCTCGAGATCGTCGACGCCGTGAGAGAAGCCATCGGGCCGGGCCGCGTGCTCGGAGTCCGCCTTTGTGGGGACGAGCTGATCGAGCGCGGGACCACCATCGGTGACGCCGTGGAAGTGGCCCGCTTGGTCGAAGCGTCGGGCCGCGTCGACTACATCAACACGTCGATCGGAGTGGCCACGGCCACGCTTTACATGATCGAAGCGAGCATGCAGATCCCGCCGGGTTATGCGATGTACATCCCCAGCGCCATCCGCCAGGCCGTGGACCTGCCGGTCGTGGGCGTGGGCCGGTTCAAGGACCCCATGCAGGCCGACCGGGCCCTCGCGGCCGGTCAGTGCGATCTGGTGGGCGTGGTGCGCGGCCAGATCGCGGACCCGGATTTCGCAGCCAAAGCCCGGGCCGGCCACGCCACGGACATCCGCACGTGCCTTTCGTGCAACCAGGAGTGCGTCGGGCGCATGGGGCTCAACCGGTGGCTCGGCTGCATCGAAAACCCCCGTACCGGCCGGGAGTCCGTGGCCCTACCGGCGCCCCGACGGCGCGGCCGGCGCGTTCTCGTAATCGGCGGCGGCCCGGCCGGTCTTCAAGCGGCCGTGTCCGCCACTGGAAGGGGCCACCACGTCATCCTGCTCGAGCGCCAGAACCGTTTGGGGGGACAGATCCCCGTGGCCGCCAGCGTTCCGAGTCGAGCCGAGCTCCTCGACATCACCAGGAACCTGGTCGTAAATGTTCACCGCCTCGAAGTGGACGTCCGCACCGGCATCGACGCCGGTCTCGATCAGGTGCAATCCATCCGGCCCGACGTGGTGGTGGTCGCTACCGGCGCCCGCCCGGCCCGGCCCTGGTGGGCGGGAGACCACCAGAGGGTGGTGGACGTTCGCGACGTCCTCGAAGGCCGGGTCTCGCCGCAAGGACGGGTCCTCGTGGTGGACGAGCTGGGCTTTCATCAGGCGACGTCGGTTGCCGAGCTCTTGGCTGACCGGGGTTGCTCGGTAGAGATCGCGACGAGCGGGATGGTGGTCGGACAGGACCTCGGCATCACCTTGGACCTCGAAATGTGGAACGTCCGGGCCCACGCCAAGGAGATCCGCCAGGCGACCGACCTGGTGGCCCTCGGCGTCACTGCCGACCCCGATTCGGCCGCGTTGATCGTCAACTTGCAGCATCACCCGACGGGCCAAGACCGCGACCGGGTCTGTGACTGGGTGGTGTGCGTCGTTCACCAGCGGCCCGAGGACGATTTGTGGCACAGCCTGGCCGGGTCGCCCTTCCCTGTGCACCGCATCGGGGACTGCCTGGCTCCCCGGCGGGCCCACGCCGCAATCGTGGAAGGCCATCGCGTGGCGGTGAGCCTGTGACGGAATCCGTCAACTCCCCCCGCTACCCACTCGGCGCCGCCCAGAGACCCCCTGTCACCGCCGCCGTAGCCGTCGTGGTGTGTCGCCACGGCCGGCTACCGGCCGGTGCCGATGAAGCGGTGGCCGAGGTCGGCGGGGCCGTGCTCCTGGTCGGCCGCCAAACCCGAAACGCAGCCGACTCGTTGGTGAGCGCGACGACCGTGTGGTGGTCCGAGACGGGCACCGGCCCGGCTGGCCTGGCCCGCGTCCTGGCTCCCACGCTGACGGACGCATCGCTGGTCGTCTTGCCGGCCTCGCCCGATGGGCGCGACCTGGCGCCCCGGCTTTCGGCCGAGCTGGGGCGCCCCCTCCTGGCCGGGGCGGTGCGGGCCACGCTGGTCGGCGACGGCGTTGATCCGTCTGTCCCGACCATTCGGGTCGAACTCCTCCGAGCCGACGGCCGGGTCGTCGTCCCGGTCGAATGCGACGGGCCGGCCGTGGTGACCCTGATGCCGGGCGCCCGAGGCCCCGCCCCCACTTTCGACCCTCCCCTCGTCTCCCACGTCGGCCTGCCCTCCCCCACGGGCGAGTGGCGCGACGCGGAGGTCGTCGCCCTCCTGGAACCCGACCCTGCGACCATGGACCTGGCTGACGCCACCAAGGTCCTCAGCGGTGGCGCCGGGCTGGTACCCCGAGGCGCGACCGACGACCAAGCCCGGGCGGTATTCTCCCTCCTCGCCGACGTGGCCGCCGCGCTCGGCGGCTCGGCTGGGGCCACGCGAGTGGTCACCGACGCCGCCTGGATGGGGTACGACCGTCAGATCGGGACTACCGGCGTGGCCATCGACCCCGAGCTCTATGTCGCTTTCGGCGTGTCGGGCGCCACCCAGCACGTCGGCGGCCTGGGCACGCCCAGGCACGTGGTGAGCGTCAACACGGACCCGTCGTGCCCCATGACCGCGATGGCCAACCTGGGCCTGGTCGCCGACGCGGGGAGCGTCCTGTTGGAGCTGGCCGGTCGTCTCGGTGTTTCTGTCCAGGAGCAAGTCCAGGAGGTGCTTCGTGGCCGACACCCCGTCGCCTGATTCGTTCGATGCGATCGTGGTCGGCGCCGGCCCGGCCGGCTCAGCGGCCGCTTTGGCGCTGGCACGAGCCGGGCGTTCGGTTGTGATCATCGAGCGCGGCCCTTTTCCGGGCTCGAAGAACGTATACGGCGGCGTCGTATACGCCCGGGTCCTCGACGACGTCATCCCCAACTGGTGGGAGCAGGTGCCCGTCCAGCGCTGGGTGGTGCGCCGCTCGACGATGGTGATGACCGGCTCTCAGGCCGTGACCGTCGACGTGCGCACCCAGGCGTGGGGCCGGCCGCCCTACAACGGCATGACGGTGTACCGCGCCGACTTCGACAGCTGGCTGGCGGACCAAGCCGTCGCAGCCGGGGCCAGTCTGGTGACGTCAACGGTCGCCACGGGCTTGGTGCGCGACGGCACCGGTCGCGTCACGGGTGTGCGGACGGATCGGCCTGGAGGCGACCTCGCGTCCCGGGTGGTGATCGCATGCGACGGCGTCAACTCCTTCCTGGCCAAGGAAGCGGGCCTGCTCCCGAAAGCTGATGCCGCCCACCACACCCTCGGCGTCAAGGAGGTGCTCGCCCTGCCGGCGGAGGTGATCGAAGACCGATTCGGGTTGGCGCCCGGCGAGGGGCTCGACATCGAGATGATCGGCTGCACCCGGGGGATCCCGGGCGGCGGCTTCCTCTATACCAATCGCGACACGGTCAACGTCGGGGTGGTGGTATCCCTCACTGGTCTGGCCGCCTCGGGCGTACGGCCCGAAGAGCTGATCGCCGACCTGAAGGAGCACCCCGCCGTGGCACCCTGGCTGCGCGGGGCCGCGGTCAAGGAGTACGGCGCCCACCTGATCCCCGAAGGCGGATACGACGCCATGCCTGCGTTGGCGGCCGATGGGTTCCTCGTCGCCGGTGACGCGGCCGGAATGACGCTGGCGGCCGGACTCTGGCTCGAGGGGGTCAACTTCGCCATCGGAGCCGGGTTGGCTGCCGGGCGGGCTGCGGCTGCCGCCATCGCCCAGGGGGACGTCACCGCGGCGGGTCTGGCCGGTTACCGCAAAGCCCTCGAAGCCAATTTCGTCCTGCAGGACCACAAGCGGCTCCGGGGCGCTCCCCAACTGGTGCTTTCCGATCGCATGCAGCGTCAATACGTGCAGTTGATCTGCGATTTGGCCGAGCAGGTGTTCACGGTGACCAACCCCGAACCCAAGCCCGGCCTGGTGAAGCTTCTGCTGCGAGGGGCCCGGCGCCACAAGGTCCGCGTCCGGGATCTGGTGAGAGACGGGATCGAGACGGCGAAGGTGTTCAGGTGAGCGACCGAGATGATCGCTGGGCCGGGCCGTCGTTCGAGGACCGCATGGCCACCGTCGAGTTCCGGGTCGGCGCCCGGGCCCACATAGTGGTCGACTCCGACGTGTGCCGGTCCTGCACGACCAAGGCTTGCGTCAGCGCCTGCCCGGCGAATCTCTTCGCGCCCACTTCCGACGGGGGGATCCTCTTCAACTACGAGCAGTGCTTCGAGTGCGGCACGTGCTACATGGTGTGCAACTCCGAAGGGGCGATCGAGTGGACCTACCCCGACGGCGGCCAAGGCGTGGTGTTCCGCCATGGCTGACGGCGGACAGGGACCGGCCCCTGCGCCGGTCGGACCCAGCCCGGTCGGACCGCTCGTGGTGGCCTGCCTAGACCCCGCCGACTTGCGCCAAGAAGTCGATCCCTTGACCGGCGAGGTGCGCGCCGATTGGCGGAGGGCTGACCTGTCTGCGTCCGATGGCGCCGCCTTGGAGCATTCCCTGCGCGCCGCCGAGGCTTGGGGCGGGACCGTGCTCGCCTTGGCCGCTGGGCCTCCTGGTCTGGATCCGGTACTCGAACAGGCGGTGGCACTGGGGGCGCGGGCCCTCAGGGTCCCGTGGAGTGACGCCCACTCGGGCCCCGCCGTGGATGCGGTCGCTTTGGCCGCCGCCCTGGCTGCGGCGATCAGCCAAGCCGGTCCTCCCGCCCTGGTCGTTTGCGGAGACCGATCTCCCAGCCGCGGCATCGGGGCCGTGCCGGCGCTGATCGCCCACCATCTCGGGGCCGAACAGGCTCTCGGGTTGGTGTCTCTGACCGTGGACCAGAGCTCGCAGGTCGTCATCGCCGAACGACGCCTCGACGGCGGGTGGCGGGAACGGCTCCGGGTCCGGGCGCCCGCGGTGTGCTCGGTCGAAGCGGCCGGCGTCCGTCTGCGCCGGGCACCCTTCGCGGCGGCATTGCGGTCGTCAGGCCAGCCGATCCCCGTCGCAGCCAGCCAGTCGGGTGTGGCGTCGACGGGCGCGCAGCTGCGCATCGGCGGTCCCCGGCCGTACCGGCCGCGGACCAAGGCCGTTGCTCCTCCTATGGGCGGCACCCACGACCGGCTGCTGGCCCTGACCGGGGTTCTGGTCGCCCACGATCCCCCCCGGATCGTCGGACCCCTCGGGCCGGTCGAAGCCGCCGGCGAACTGCTGGACTTCCTGGACGGACACGGCTACTCCCCGCCATCCGGGCCGGCCCAGTAGGCCCGACTCCGGTCGCCGGGCCGGGTCCCTCCCGATCGTCGGGGCGGGCTGGGCCGGCCCGGCTAGTCCCTGTCGTCGGGTTCGGACAGGATGGCGGCCGCCTTCTCCACGGCCCGGCGGGCCCTGGTCAGGCGGCGCTCGTCCACGGGTAGCTCGTAGCCGCCCGCGTCGATCGACTCCTTGAGGCGTACGGTGGCCAGGTCGGCCAGCTCCTCGGCTATCGCTTCCAGCCGGACCCGAATTTCCCCGAACTCGCCAGCCATCTCGACATTTTACGGTCCCGACCAGGTCGCCACCTCCGACGATGCAGCCCGGCGGCGTCGGCGACGATTTCCATCGGGTGGCGGATGGGGACGCCAGCCGCACCGAGCCACATGGAGCAGCCCGGGTTGGCGCTGGCGACGACGTCGGCCTCGACCGCTGAGATCGCCGCCACTTTCTGGGTTCTGATCAGGCCGGCCAGCTCCGGCTGGAGAACGCTGTAGGCGCCACCGGCCCCGCAGCAGCGCCCCTCGTCGGCGAGCTCGACCAGCTCGCCGTACGGGCGCAGCACGGTCCGGACGTGCGAATCGGCCCTCTGCACGTGGCGCAGGTGGCAAGGATCCTGGATGGCGATCCGGCGCCGGGGGGCCCCGTCGATGGCGGGCGGAAGCTGGTCGGCGCGAGAGGCGATCCACTCGTGGATGTCGAAGACCCTGGCCGAGAAGGCCGCCGCCCCGGCGCGACCCAGCAGGTGCCCGTAGTCCTTTAGGGCCGCGCCGCATCCGGCGGAGTCGACCAGAATCGGAGCGGTCCCAGGGAAGGCGCCCATGGTCCGGCCCGCCAGCCTCACGGCCTCGTCGTGCAGCCCGGCGTGCACGTGCAGGGCGCCACAGCACGCGGCCCCGGGGCCCGGCAGGGCCACCCCGACCCGCAAGGCGTCGAGCACCTCGATGGACGACTCGTGCACTCGGCGCTGCCACGCGTCCATGACGCAGCCCGTGAAGAGCCAGACGTCGACGCCGGTCGGGACCAGCCGGGCTTGCCTCATCGGCAGCTTCGGGAGGGCCAATCGGCGAGCGAGAGCGTGCGGCACCAGGCCGGCCCGCTGGGCCGCGCCGCCGAGCACCGTCAGACCGACCAGTGACCGATGGCTGCCGAGGGCCTTGTAGCCGAGCCGCTGCCAAGCCGGCACGGAGCGGGGCGCCAGCTCCTGCCGGGTTCGTTCCATCAGTCGCCCGAACGGCACCGCCGACGGGCAGGCCGTCTCGCACGCCCGGCACTGGACGCACGTCTGCATCATGCGATCGAACGCGTCATCAATCCCAGCGCCGGCGTCGACGGCACGCATGGCCGCTATCCGGCCGCGGGGGGACAGCATTTCCTCTCCAGTCGCCCGGTAGGTGGGGCAGTGAGGAAGACACAGACCGCACGAAACGCACGCGGCCAGCTCGTCGGGGTCGAGCCGAAGCGTCACACCCCCGCTCCAGCGGCGACCCCTGAAACCGATCGGCCCGGGTTGAGCCGTCCGGCCGGATCGAACCGTTCCTTGAGGGCCCGATGAAGGTCCCAAACTCCGGACGAGGGCGGGCCCACAGGGCCGATTCGCTCGGCCGCTGCTTCCCCGCAGTGCACCACTCCGACACCCACTTGAGCCAACCACGGTCGGTCCACCCCGGCCGTCGACGGCAGGGCGCGCAGGTCACGCGGCGTGAGGGACCGGCGCAGCCGGCCCGGAAGGGGTGGCGGTCGTTCGGCCGGACGAAAGGCGCGGCCGAGGACGGTCCTCGCCTGGTCCTCGATGTCGACTCGGTAGCCGGCGAGACCCACCCAGGTGTGGATCCCGTTCCACAGCACCGAAAGCGGTCGGTAGAGCCCGGCGGCCACCGCGAACGGGTCGGCTCCCTCGCCCACCCACCAGGTCTCGGCTTCGGGTATGGGACGGCACCTGAGCACCACCTCCCCCGTCAGGGCCAGAGTGCCCAGTGACCCGACGAAAAGCCGGCACAGGTCGTAGCCGGTGACGTTCTTCACCAGAGGAGCCCCGCTTCGCAGGACCTCCCCGCCGGCCGTGACCGACGTCATTTCGAGCACGCTGTCGCGAACCGGACCCCACCCCAACCGCCGGTAGCCGCCGAGCCCGACCGCCAGCACGCCCCCCACCGTCGCCTTCGACGGATCGTCGGCTTCCAAGGCTACGAACTGACCTCCCTCCTCGACGGTCGACCTGAGTTCCTCGAGCGTCGTGCCCGCGCCCACCCGCACGATCATCTCGGCCGGTTCGTGGGCGACGACTCCCACCGGGGCGGCGACCTCCTTCGTCCCCGTCGCCGGCCACCCGCCCACGCCCCAGTGGGTCTTGCCCCCTGCGACCGCGACCGGTCCCTCGCTGCCTATCTGGTCCGCGAACGAGCGCAGGGCGTCTTTCACACCCAGGCCCCAGGCGGGAGCGAAGAGATGTCCCCGCAGCGCGACCCTCCGCGCGGCAGGATCTTCTCGGGGTTGCACCGTCCCTCAGGGTCGAACGCGTCGCGGAGCCATTTCTGGGCTTCGAGGTCGACCTCGGTGAAGACGAGATCCATCGCCTCACGCTTCTCGATCCCGATCCCGTGCTCGCCCGACAGAGAACCACCAGCCGCGACGCAAGTCTCGATGATCTTCCGGCCCGCCTCGTGCACCTTCTCCAGCACGCCCGGCGCCCGGCGGTCGAACACGATGAGAGGGTGCAGGTTTCCGTCACCCGCGTGGAACACGTTTCCGAGCACCAAGTCGCGGCTGCTCGCGATGCGCCCGACCTCGTCGAGGACGTCGACCAGGCGGGTTCGGGGAATGACGCAATCGTGGAGGTAGTAGTTGGGGGCGATGCGAGCGATGGCGCCGAATGCCGACTTGCGACCCTTCCACCAGGCGGCGCGCTCCGCCGCGTCGGCGGCCACCCGGACCTCCCGGGCCCCGTGCGCTTTCAAAATGGCTTCGACGTCAGACGTGCAGACGTCGACGCCACCCCGGAGGCCGTCGACTTCGACGAGCAAGACTGCGGCGGCGTCGGTCGGAAACCCGGCGTGCACGTAGGCTTCGACCACCTCGACGATGGTGGCGTCCATCATCTCCAACGCGGCCGGGATGATCCCCGCCGCTATGACCCCCGTCACGGCCGCGGCCGCGTCGTGGATGGTCGAGAAGTCGGCCAGCAGGGTGGCGACGCAAGGGGGCAGCGGGGTCAGGCGGACCGCGATCCGGGTGGCGATCCCCATGGTGCCTTCGCTGCCGACGAAGGCGCCGCGAAGGTCCAGGCCTTCCGGTTCTGGATCTATCCCTCCGAGGACGACGACGGAACCGTCCGCCAGCACGACTTCCATGGCGAGCACGTGGGCGCTGGTCACGCCGTATAGGAGGCAGTGCGGACCACCGGAGTTGTTGGCGACGTTGCCCCCGACCGAGCACGACTGCTGGCTGGAAGGGTCTGGAGCGAAGTGGAGCCCCAGGTGGGCCACGGCCGTCGAAAGGTCGAGGTTGAGGACGCCCGGCTCCACCCAGGCGAAGCGCTGTTCTGAGTCGACCTCGAGGATCTTGTTCATCTTGGTGGTGACGATCACCACGGGGGCGACCTGCCCAAGCGGCGTCGCTCCCCCGGCCAGGCCGGTACCGGAACCCCTAGGAACGAACGGTCGCCCGTGGTCGCGACACACGCGCACTGCGGCCGACACTTCGCCCGCGCTGGTTGGGAAGCAGACCACAGACGCCTGGCCGGTCAGCATCGAAGCGTCTCTCTCGTACAAGGCCAGCTCCAGGGCCCCGGCCCGAACCCGATCCGGGGCGAGGGCGACCCCCAGGTCGCGAACCAGAGCTGCGGTGGTCATGGATTCAAGTCTGGCCCACCGTGGCGCGGCCCCGCGGGAGGCGCGTCAGTCGCTATCGCAACGCGTCCCGGCCGCCGGCGGCACCAGGGTGATCAGGTAGGCATCGACGTCGGCGCGGATGCAGGAGCTGGCGAAGTAGGCGGTGTGGCCGTCGCCGACCCGGGTGAGCAGCACCCCGTGTTGCAGCTGCGAGGCCAGCGACTGGGCCCAGCTGTAGGGAGTGACGGGGTCGCCCGTGCTGCCGACCACGACGATCGGTGGTGACCCGACCGCGTGGATGGGTCCGACCGTGCCAGTGGCCGGCACCGGCCACACCGCGCACCCGACCTCGCCGTAAAGGTCGGTCGGGCCGAAGAAAGGCGATGCCGCTAGCGCCGCCGGCACGGCGTCCTGTATCTGCGCCAGCGTGGGCGCGGGCTGATCGAGGCAGTCGACCGCGGCGTTGACTTCGAACAGGTTGCTGTAGCTCCCATTGGAGTTTCGACCTGTATACGAGTCGAACTCCTGGAGCAGGTCGGTTCCGTCTCCCGCGCTGGCGTCGGCCAGCGCCGTCTCGAGGTCGGGCCAGGTAGAAGTGAAGTACAGGGGCCACAAGGTCCCGTACACCACTTCGGCTGGGCCGACGGTCCTCGTCGTGCCTTCCGCCCGCAGTGGATGGACCGACGACCTGGCAAAGAGCGCTTCCAACGTCTGCTCGGGATCGGGTCCCGGTTTCCAGGGACACGAGCGGCTCGACGTGCAGGCCGATATGAACTGATGCAGTTGCCTCTCCAGGCCCGCCGATTGCTCCTCGATCTCGGTGAGGACCGGAACGGCGGGGTCCAAGGCGCCGTCGAGCACCATGGCCCTCACGTGGGTCGGAAACAGCTCGGCATAGGTAGCGCCCAGGAACGTCCCGTAGGAGAAGCCGAGGTACGAGAGCTTGGCGTCGCCGAGCGCCTGGCGCAGGACGTCCATGTCCATGGCGGCGTCCACCGTGCTGACGTAGGGCAGCTCGGCCCCGCTGTGCTCCTCACAGCCCTGGTCGAAGGCACGGGCTTCCGACACCAAGGTGGCTATGCCGGCGGCCGTCGTCGGGGCCGGGTCGGCGTCGAAGTACGCAGCCAGACCGGCCGAATTCAGGCACGTGATGGGAGCGGTCCGGCCGACTCCTGGGGGGTCAAAGCCGACGACGTCGAACCGCTGGAGCAGGTCCTTGGGCATCCCGCTCACGATTCCCGGCAGGGCGTCGACGCCCGACTCACCGGGTCCTCCGGGGTTGATCAAAAGGGACCCGATCCTCTGTCCGGCCGAGCCCGTCGCCCGGGACCGGTCGATGGCCATGCCGATGGTGCCGAGCTTGGGGTCCTTGGGGTCTCTGGGCACCATGACGGTGGCGCACTGGAAGCCCGCCGGCCCGGATGGTCCGTTGCAGGCCACCCAGTGCACAGCGGCGACACCGGCGGGAGCGACCGCATCGGTCGACGAAGAGGAGGGCGGGGAAGCTGGGTGGCTCGTCCCTCCGCAACTGGCGGTGACCGACGCCAACAAGAGCGCACCGGCGAGGATCGCGATACTTCCGAGTCGCCGATCCATCAGTCTCCGAGACTACCGCCGAGACGTCTGCAGTACGGTTCAGGGATGAGCGAACTGGCCTTGGCGGCCTACGCCGAGGCGGAGCACGACCGCATCGTCGACACGTTGTTCTCCTGGCTTCGGATCCCTTCGATCTCGGCCGCGCCCGACCACGCGGCCGACGTCCGCGCCTCGGCCGACTTCTGCCAGAAGCTACTCGTCGAAGCCGGTCTCGAACACACATCGGTGTTGGAGACCGGCGGTGGTCCGGCCGTCTACGCCGACTGGTTGCACGCCGGCGTCGACGCGCCGACCGTGCTGGTGTACGGACATCACGACGTCCAGCCGGTGGATCCATTGGCGGATTGGACGTCGCCCCCGTTCGAGCCAGTCATCGTGGATGGGGAATGCCGGGCGCGCGGCGCCGTCGACGACAAGGGCCAGACCTTGTATCAGATCGAGGCGGCGCGGGGGCTGCTCGCCCTTCAGGGCCGGTTGCCGGTCAACCTCAAGCTGCTGATCGAGGGCGAGGAGGAAGTCGGCAGCCCCAACTTCGAATCGCTGCTGGTGTCCGAGGCGGGCCGATTCTCTTGCGACGTCGTGGTCGTTTCGGACACGGGCATGATCTCGCCGGAGGTTCCATCGACGACGGTCGGAATGCGGGGCCTCGTAGCGTTCGACGTCGCCGTGCGGACGGCCTCGACCGACCTCCACAGCGGCATGTGGGGCGGCGCCGTCGCCAACGCTGCGCTGGTAGTCGCCCGGTTGACGTCGGGCCTCCACGACGAGAAGGGGCGGGTGACCTTGCCCGGCTTCTACGACCGGGTCAGGGACCTGTCCGTGGCTGAGCAGGCCTCCCTCGACGCCCAGCCCTTCGACGAAAACGAGTTCCGCGCCGCCGCGGGCGATGTGCGCTATCTCGAAGGCGAATTCGGGTACAGCCCTCTCGAGCGGGTCGGGGTCCGCCCCACCGCCGAGGTCGTCGGTTTGCATTCCGGCTACGAAGGCCCCGGCATCAAGACGATCGTTCCTGCCACCGGCGGCTTCAAGGTGGCCTTTCGCCTCGTCCCTGACCAGCGTCCCGACGAAGTGGACGCCGCGTTCAGAGCTTGGCTGGCAGCGAGGTCCCCGGACGGGTTACAGGTAACTGTCACGCCCGAGGGAGCCGTCTCACCGGCTTTGACGTCGCTCGATCACCCGGCCATGGCGGCCTTGAGCCGGACCATCGAACTGGTGTGGGGGCGGCGGCCTCTTTTCACCCGAGAAGGCGGAAGCGGTCCCGAGGAAGCGCTGGCCCGGGTGCTGGCGGCGCCGTTGCTGTTTCTGGGCGTCGGCTTGCCCGGCGACCGGATCCACGCTCCCAACGAGCGGATGGTGATGGACCAATTCTGGAAGGGACTGCTCGCCGCCGGGGAGCTGCTCATGGAGCTCGGAGGGCGATAGCGATGGCACCCAAAGAAGCCAAGCGCCACAAGAAGACCAAGGGTGACGGCGGGAAGGGCGCCACCAAGCCCGGACGCGGCGAAGGTGAGCCGTACCGTGGCTCTGCACCTACGGCCCACGAGTGGATCAGCTTCGACGACCCCGACGAGCTGAGGACGTGGGTGTTCGACGTGACCTTCCTGCTGTCCAAGTGGCAGTGCATCTTCGGCCGCGGCTGCCAGGGCGTGCTCACCGGACCGGCTCCCGAGCTGGCGCAAGGATGCTGCTCGTATGGAGCCCACTTCACCGACCGCGCCGACGTGGCCCGGGTCAAGGCTGCGGCCAAAACGCTCCAGCCCGATCAGTGGCAGTTCTTGACGGCGGGGCGCCGGGGCGGGATCCTGCGTACCGAAGCCGACGGCACCAAGGTGACCCGGCTGGTCGAGGGCGCGTGCGTCTTCCTCAACCGGCCTGGGTTCCCCGGCGGTCCCGGTTGCGCCCTGCACCGCGCCGCGCTGGACCGCGGGCTGGAACCCCTCGACCTGAAGCCCGACGTCTGCTGGCAGCTGCCTTTACGCCGTGAGGACGAGACGGCCAGCGACGGCCGGGTCACGTCCACCATCGCCCAATGGGACCGAAAGCACTGGGGCGACGGCGGCGACGAGTTCCACTGGTGGTGCACCGAGGCCCCGGAGGCGTTCACCGGGACCAAGGCCGTGTACGAGACGTTGCGCCCCGAGCTGACGGCCATGGTCGGCGAGGTCGTCTACGCCCAGCTACTCAGCTACCTGGAGGAGCGCCATCGCTCCGGCACCCCGCTACCCCACCCCGCCGTCCGCTCGAACCGCTGAGGTCGGCGGTCGGCCGGACCCACCCAGGCCTCTCAGGCCGGCCGGACTGATCAGGCCCGGTGCGGCTCGGGGTCGGAGTACTCGTCCTCTTCCAGGTCCTCCATAGCCATGCACCACGAGGCGTGATCGGCTCCGGGTTCGGCGCCGCACTCAGCACACGGCTCCACGATCTCTTCCGTCAATCGCTTGAGAGCACGCGCTTCCTCGAAGCGCCGATGCCGTCCCTTTTTCACCTGGAGCTCCCGTTGGTCGAGGCACATCAACGACAACGTCGTGACCGGTGCACCATTGTATCCGGACGCCGGACCAAGGCGGAGCACCACCCTTCGGATTGCCCGGTCTTACGCGTAAGGTGTCGGTCATCGAGGCCGAGTTCGACGTCGACGCCATGCTCCAGCGCTTCAAGGCTCGGGCTCGAGCCGTACGTCAGCGCGCCATGCCCCCCGTCGAGGGCCCGGACCGTAAGCGGTTCGCGGACCAAGCGCGGATCGACTACCAGGACTACGCCATCGTCGGCGACGCCACAGGTCGTTTGCATGACGGGGTGCTCACCCTCACGGTGGACTTGAGACCCAGGCCTGACGCGTCGCAGGCAACCGGCGCGGAAGAGTCCGAGCCCGCACCCTGATGACTCCGGCGTGAAGCGTCCCTGGTGGGAGGACGCCGTCTTCTACCAGATCTACCCACGGTCGTTTTGCGACTCGACCGGCAACGGAATCGGCGACTTGGACGGGATCCGGGCGCACCTCGACCACCTGTCGTGGCTCGGGGTGGACGCCCTGTGGCTGTCACCGTTCTACCCCTCGCCCATGGCCGACTTCGGCTATGACGTGTCGGACTATTGCGGCGTCGATCCGCTGTTCGGCACCCTCGAGGACTTCGACCGGCTGTTGGTCGACGCCCACGCCCGCAATCTGAGAGTCATCGTCGACTGGGTCCCGAACCACACCAGCGACGCCCACCCGTGGTTCCTGCAGTCGCGTTCTTCCCGCCACAATCCGAAGCGGGACTGGTACTGGTGGCGGGACGACCGCAGCGACGACGAGGGCGGCTTCGGCGCCCCGGGATCTGCCGGTCGCCGGCCCAACAACTGGCTGGCCGCCTTTCCCGGCGTCGGGAAGAGCGACTTTCCCCCGGCGTGGACGTGGGATCAAGAGACCGGGCAGTGGTACCTCCATCTGTTTCTGGACCATCAGCCCGACCTCAACTGCCACCACCCTGAAGTTCAGTCGGCGATGGCCGGCGTGCTCCGCTTTTGGCTGGACCGGGGCGCCGACGGGTTCCGGGTCGACGTCGTGCACGCCATAGGCAAGGACCCGCGGCTGGCGGACCTGCCCGACGACCTAGCCGCCATCCCGATGTGCGCCCTCAACGACGACCCTTCCACCCATCCGATCCTGGCCCGCCTGCGCCAGCTGCTCGACGGGTGCCAGCCGCCGGCCCGGATGATGGTCGGCGAGACCGTCCTACCTTCGGTCGCTCAGATCGTGGCGTACTACGGAAGTCCCGACGGCAAGGAGCTGGACCTGGCCTTCAACTTCCACCCGCTGCGATCGCCGTGGTCAGCCCGAAGCTGGACCAGGCGCATCGACGAGGCCGAGGAGTTGATCGGGGCGTCCGGGGCGTGGCCGACCTGGGTCCTGTCCAACCACGACACTTCGCGCCACCGGACCCGGTACGGAGGCTCCGAAGCGCGAGCTCGAGCCGCCGCCGTGATGCTGCTCACCCTGCGAGGCACCCCATTTCTGTACGCCGGCGAAGAGCTGGGCTTGGAGGATGCCGTGGTTGCCCCCGACCGGCGCGTCGATCCGGCCTGGCCGGGACGCGACGGATGCCGGGCCCCGCTGCCCTGGGACGCTGGACCCGGCCACGGCTGGGCCGGAGGTCCGGACGCCTGGTTGCCCTGGCCACCTGAAGCCGACTCGGGCCGGACGGTGGTCGAGGAGATGGACGACCCTGACTCAACCCTCAACCTCTACCGGAGCCTCCTTCGAGCCAGGCGTGGGTCGCAGGCTCTCAGAGCCGGGTCTTTTACCTGGGCGGCCACGGACGGGGACGTCCTGGCCTACCGCCGCAAGCAGGGCCGCGACGTCCGCTTCGTCGCCGTCAACTTCTCCGACAGTCCGTCGTCACTCGACCTGCCGCCCGGACCATGGGAAGTCGAATTGTCATCCGCCCGGGCCGCCGCCGACTCTCGATGGGACGGCCCGTCCCCGAGCGGCCGGATCGAGGTCGGCCCCGACGAGGCGGTCATCCTCCGCCCCGCTCGGGCGGCTCAGCTCGACCGAGGCAGATAGGTCCGGCCGGAGCGCTCCTCGAGCACCAGGCGCCCGGCGCCGTCGAAGGCCAGCACGGCCTCGCCGTCGACCAGGGCCCGAATCGGCTCGGCCAGCATTTCCGACCTCCAGCCCGACGCCAAGCGCGACCCGGGCTCGCCTTTGAGGTACGAAGCCACGTCGCTCCTGGTCGCCAGCAGGGTGGCGTCGATGCGCTCGTCGCGCCCGATCTGGGCCACCCAGGCCATGACTAGGGCGACCGGGGCCCGCAGCTCCTTCGGAACGTCGTCGGCCGGCGGGGCGGAGATCTGCGCCGCACCCAGCGCCCTGCCGCGCTCGACCGCTTCGAGGACTTCCGAGGCCACCGCCGGCCGCAAGTGCCTACCGTCGAGACCCCGGACCTTGTTGAGGGCGTCCACCGAGGATGGCGGGCGGTGGGCGATGGCCTGGATGGCCAAGTCGGGCAGCACCGTACGCACCGGCTGGTCGGTCGACTGGGCCCGTTGCTCCCGCCACGCGGCCACCTCCTGGGCCACGCCGCGCGCCGCTCCTCGAAGGGACCGGGCGTCGCGCAGCTTCCACCAGGCCCGGGTCGGATCCGATGGGGCGTGGGCCCGGACGCGCAACGCGTCGCACTCCTCGGCGGCCCACTGCGTGCGCCCGCTCTTGACGAGGTCGGCTGAGATGGCGTCCGCCAGGTCGAGCAGGTTCTCCACGTCGGCTGCGGCGTAGGCCAATTGCGAGTCGGTGAGGGGGCGCACCCGCCAGTCGCTCAGGCGGTCGCCCTTGGCCACTTCCATGCCGAGGAACACTTGGGTGAGGGCGCTGAGGCTGGCCGATCCGTGGCCGGTGAAGCCCGCCGCGATCTGGGTGTCGAACAGCGTGGACGGCCCGCGTCCGCACGCCCGTTCGAGGATCTCCAGGTCCTGTTCGGCCGCGTGGGCGACCATGACTCCGGACCCGGCCAGGACGGCGCCGAGGCAAGCGGTGTCGACCGCCAGCGGATCGATGAGGGCCACGCCTCCAGGGCCGGCGTCGCCGTCAGGCCACGCCACTTGGACCAGGGCCAGGCCCGGCCAGTACGTACGCTCGCGGTGGAACTCGGTGTCGAGCGCGTAGCGGCCCGCAGCACTGAGGCGGTCCACGAGTGAATTGAGGGCGGACTCGCCCGAAATGAGGACGGAGATGCGGGCCTCCTTTGGGGAGGGGAGCCTACAGGTCGGGAGTCAACGCTGCCACGAAACAACTTGGGATATGTCGTTATCCACGACCAGTCCTCATGTCGAAGAGTCGCGTCACGTTGTTTTCGGGGCGAGCGTTTCAACCGCCGTAGTTCATGCGGGTGTCCTCCATGCGCAGGATGTCGACGCCTTCGCCGGTCTGGCCGCCGCAGGAAACCACCTCGCCGATGAACACGGTGTGACTCCCGCACGGAACCTCCGTGCGGACCTCGCAGTCCAGCCACGCCACCGCCAGCTCGAGGACGGGGGCGCCGGTCGCCTCGGCGCGCACGGCGAAGCCGGCGAGATCGGTCGGATCACCGGAGTCCTCGAGCGGCTTGACGAACTTGCGGACGACGGAGCGATCGTCCCGCTTGAGGATGTTGAGAGAAAAGACGGCGCCGTCGTGGACCAGACCATGCGTCACCGCTCCCGCCTCCACGCTGACCGCCACCAGCTTCGGATCGGCAGCCACCTGGCCAGCCCAGTTGAGCGTCATGAGGTTGCGCCGGTTGCCGGCGCGGCTGCCGAGCACGTACAGCCCGCTCGGCAGGGCCCACAGGACCCGCCGGCGCAGCCGGTCGTACTCGACCGGGTCGGACCCGTCTGGAAACGGACCCACCAATCCCGTGTCTGCGGCCACCCCGTTGAGGCTACCGGGCCGCTGCGGCCGGGCCGGGGCTGGCGGCCCGAGCCCAGACTGGCGGCCCGCGTCCGAGTCGGGCGCGCTTCAAGAGCCGGGGCCGCTCATTTGACCACGTGGAAGCGAAGGCCCGGCCAATCCGGCAAGCGGCCCCAGCCGCTGCTGCCGTCGAAGAACGCCGCCAGCCCTTCGAGGGCGTCGAGCGGCACGCCGACCTCCAAGGCGTAGCCCGACCAGGACCAGCCGGCTTCGTCGACGACGAAGCGCACGTCGTGCTCGTCGCCGACCACCGAAAAGACCGCGCCCGGGGCCACCAGCTCCCTCCGCAAGGCGGGGCCCAGGGCGCTCGCGGCCCCGACTCCCATCTCCACCACGTGGCCCCGCCGGATGCGCCGGTAAACCCGCAAAGTCGCCACCCGGAGCTCGCTGAGGGAGCTGCCCTCCTCCCTGGTTCGCCGTTGAATCTCGTCGACCCAGCGGGGGTCGTCATCAATGGCGGGCCGGTCCAGTCGGGTCACGAGGAGCGGGTCGTCCCGGGCCAACAGCTCCCTCACGCCGTCGGTATTCCACGCCCGGCACAGCTCCAGCTCCCCGGCCGTGAGGCCCACCACTTGGAGGAACTGGACCATCCCGAACGGTCCGGCCAGGGAGCCCAGCACCGGGTCCTCGACGATCATGGCGGCGGTGAGATGGCTGTCGCCGCCCAGGCGGATGGGTCCGCTCAAATCGAGGTTGTGGCCCTCGGCGAAGGGGTGGCGGCTGGACCACACGTACCCGGCCAGGCTGGCGAGGAAGTCCACCGCCCACCGCGGCGTTTCCTCGTCGAGCACCCGGAACGTCAGCTCGAACCCCCACCCGGACAGGTCCTTGTCCCGGGATTGCTTGCTGTGAAGCTCGCTGAGGCCGTAAGTCACCAAGTGCCAATGGCGAGGATCGCTGATCTCGTGCAAGGAGATGTCCTCGACCGACCCCACCCGTGAGAATCGGTTAGGTGGTCGCGGATGGAACCGGTCGACCTCCGGCCCTCCGTCGGCGTGATCCACGTGCTCGTCGATCGCGGCGGCGCCCCGGGACCGCCGGGGATCGGGTCCCTCGCCGGGCCGTCCCGCCCCGCTTGGCGACGATGGCGTCACGCTTCGGAGCCGCCCGTGGGCGCCCACTCGGGGTCCAGCTGGCGGAGGAACACTGAGCAGCGCTCGGCTTCAGATGACTCCCCGATGGCGGCCGCCGCGTTTCTCAAGGCGTCCACGGCGCGCAGGAATCCCCGGTTGGTCTCGTGGATCCCTCGAACGTAACCGGACCCCCTCCAGCCCGCCCCCCGCAAAGTGTCGAGGCCGCGGTGGTAGCCGACCCTGGCGTAGGCATAGGCCTCCACCGGGTCACGGGCCAGGACCGAGAGTCGGGCCCACCCGTCCAAATAGGTGGGGTGGGCCGCAACTACCTGGGCCACGGCGGCCCGGCGCTGCTCGATAGGGAGGGCCATGGCGCGGTCCAGTCCGGCCAGGGCCTCGGTCGGCGCCGGCGGCAGGACCGTTTCCGGTGGACCGGCGGTAAAAGGAACGGACGAGTCGTTGGGCATGGACTGCATCGTCGCGCGACGCTGGCTGGCTGTGAGCCCACCTGCGACGTGCGTCTTCGATGAGATAGCCAACGGAACCGCCGAGGCCCACATGGTCCTGGACGAACCCGACGTCGTCGCCTTCTTGGACGTTCGGCCCGTCTTCCCCGGCCACACCCTGATCGTCCCCCGCCGGCACTGGTCCACGATCGCAGACGTGCCCTGGGATCATCTCGGGCTTCTGCTTGATGCCGGCCGCCGGGTGGCGGCGGCCCAACGGGTGGCGCTGGGCGCCGAAGGGACCTTTTTCGGCCTCAACGATGTCGTCAGCCAGAGCGTGCCCCACGTCCACCTGCACGTCATACCCCGGCGCCGCAAGGACGGGCTGCGCGGCTTCTTCTGGCCCCGGACCCGCTATGGCGACGGCGCCGAGGCGGGATCGGTCGCCCGCAATTTGCGGGAGGCCCTGCCGCCAGCGGCCGGCGGCCCGCCCCGCCCGGCCGGCCCGTGAATCGCGTCGGCGCCCGTCCGGATCATCCCTCTACTTCCAGCACTTGCTGGTTGCGCTTGCCCACCCGCAGCACGATCCACCGTCCGTGCAGGGCGTCGGCTGGGACGATGGTCCGGTCGGCGTCGATCCGCTTACCGTTGAGGTACACCGACCCTTGAGCCAGGAGCCGCCGCGCCTCTCCATTCGACGAGGCCAGGCCGGATGAGGTGAGGGCGGCCACGATTTCTAAGCCGCTTTCGAGGGTTCCGCGGCCAACCGGCGTGGTCGGGGCATCGGCCAGAGCCCCCGCCAACGTGGCCGCGTCCAGTCCGGCGATGTCTTCGGTGAACAGCACCGCGGCGGCTTGTACGGCCCGCCGCGCCTCGTCGGCGCCATGCACGCCAGCGGTGACCTCGAATGCCAGCGCCCTCTGCGCCTCACGGCGTTCGGGCCTCTCTGACGTGGCCGCATCCAACTCCTCGATCCGCTCTCGCGGCAGAAAGGTCAGCCGGCGTAGGTAAGGCCCGGCATCGCCGTCCTCGGTTCTCAGCCAGAACTGGAAGAAGGCGTACGGGCTGGTGCGACCCGGATCCAACCACACGTTGCCCCCTTCGCTCTTGCCGAACTTCGAGCCGTCCGCCTTGGTGATAAGCGGCGACGTCAGCCCGAACGCCCGGGCGCCCCTGAGGCGGCGGATCAGGTCGACCCCTTCGATGATGTTGCCCCACTGGTCGCTCCCGCCGAGTTGAAGCTCGCATCCGTACCGGTCGTACAGCTGCACGAAGTCCCAGGCTTGCAACAACATGTAGCTGAACTCGGTGAAGGAAAGACTCTGCTCCCTTCCTTCTAGGCGAGCCCGGACGGAGTCCTTGCGCACCATCTCGTTGACGCTGAAGTGCTTGCCGACGTCGCGCAGGAACTCGAGCAACCGGGCGCGGCCGAGCCACTCCTCGTTGTCGGCCAGGATGGCTTTCCCGTCGCCGCCCAAGTCGAGGTATAGCGACATCTGTGCCGCCATCGCCGTACGGTTGGCGTCCAGCTGAGCCGGGCTCAGCAGGTTGCGCTCGTCGCTCTTACCGCTCGGGTCGCCGATCATTCCCGTCCCGCCCCCGACCAGGGCGATGGGCCGGTGACCGGCGTCTTGGAATCGCCGCAGCAGGCACAGCTGCTGCAGGTGCCCCACGTGCAGGCTGTCGGCTGTGGGATCGAAGCCGATGTAGGCGACCAGACCGGCAACGTCGAGGCGCGGGGCCAGGGTCTCTTCGTCTGTCATCTGATGGACCAGGCCTCGCCAGCGCAGGTCCTCGAATAGGGAGGGCACCGGCTTAGCCTGCCACGCCACTGCCAAGGGGTCGTCGGTTTAGGCGACGTCAGGGGTTGGGCGTCAGGGGTTGGGCGTCAGGGGTTGGGCGTCAGGGGTTGGGCGTCAGGGGTTGGGCGGCAGGGCTGGGCCGGGCGCCCGCCGTCAGCAGGCGGTCTGGTGGATGTCGGGTCGACTGGTCGAGACGGTGTAGCGGTCGCGGCCGGCCCGCTTGGATTGGAACAGGGCCTCATCAGCAGCCCCGACCAGCGCCAGCCCGTCAGTGGCGTTGAACGGCATGGTCGATATCCCCGCGCTGCAAGTGACCCCCTCGAGGTCGTCCCTCTCGCGTATCGACTTGTTGATCCGCTCTACGACCCGAACGGCGTCGGGTTGGTCGCACCGGGGAAGCACCACCACGAACTCTTCACCGCCGTATCGCGCCACCGTGTCCATCTCTCTCACGGCGCCGGCCAAGACCTCGGCGACGGCTCGGAGGACCTCGTCGCCGGCCAAGTGGCCGCGAGTGTCGTTGACGGCTTTGAAGTGGTCCAGGTCAAACACGACCAGGCTCAGCGGCTCTTGAGATCGCTCCGACCGGCTCACTTCCTTCGCCAGGACCTGGTCGAACTCCCGCCGGTTGGCCAGGCCAGTCAGGCCATCGATTGCGGCCAGCCTCTCCCTTTCCGACAGGAGCCGGGCGTTGCGTAGAGACAGGGCGGCGTGGGCGGCGAACTGCGCCATGACGACCAGAGTCCTCCTGGGCAGGCGCGCCGTCATCGGGTTGCCGCCGTGCTCGAGGAGGACGATGCCCGAGTCGTTGCCGTCGACTTGGATCCCCAGGACGACGACGTTGGTGGCGCCGGGCAGGAGGCCAGCCGCGACCGGGTTTTCCTCGGCATCCAAGCTGCGCAGGAGGAGCGGCTCCCGAACCCCCCAGACCATGCCCGCGATGCGATCGGCCCGGGCCAGGGGCGGAACCGGGGCGCTGACCGGGCCGGTCTCACGCGAGTCCAATAAGAGCCCGATGGGACGGGCCGCGTGCGTGCACCAGAGCGCGGCTCGGCGGAGGGAAAAGGCGCTGACCAAAGTGCCCAAGAGGATGGACAGGATCTCGTCCTCGCCGGTGACGCCTTCGAGCGCCGACGCCATCTCGGCCAGGGCTGCCATCTCAGCCTTGCTCCGGCGCAGCTCTCTTTCGCTGACGGAGGAGAAGAACGCAGTGCATATGGCCACCACCCAAAAGCCCATGATGGCCAGGGCCGTCTGGGTCGCGGGCGGAGACGCAACCTGGTGCACCCCCAGAATGGACCCGATGCGACCCGAGAGCGACAGAGTCGGTATCACGACGAACAGGAAGGAATCCCACAAGGCGATGCGGATGCCGGCTCGTTCGCTGGCCAAGAGTGTGACGGCGATGAGCTGCACCGCGAACAGCACGATCAGCGGGCTGCTCGGCCCCCCCGATGGGGTGGCCACGATCGCCAGGTAGACGGCGTCGAGGGGGAGGATCACCCTGTGGATCAGCATCCGGCCCGGCAAGTCGCTGCGCCGATACCATTCCGCGGCGGCGGCCATGACCAGGTAGGCGGCGCTGACCGGGCCGACCTGGATGATGCCGAACGCCAGCTGGCCCGACGCAAACAGGGCGCCCAGCACGACCAGCACGACCATGCCGATCCTGACGATCAACAGAAGGCCCAGCCGTTCGTCCAGGCTGGTGAGCTCGTGGGACACCGGCCGGGCCCGCCACGCAGCCGCCTGCTCCTGGGTCATTCGAATCCGACCGTGTCGTCGGCGTTTCGCTCCGGGGCGCGGGAGAGCTTGGGGTCACGGCGGTCGATGAGCGCCTGGCCGAGGACGAACAGGGTCACGGCGACGCCGAACAGAATGGGCACTTTGAGGTTGGTGGCCGCCTGCAGCGAAAGCCCTTTCCACCCGCCGCGGGCCAGCACCATGGGCTCGTTGAAGACGCCTCCGACCAAGGGGGCGGACTTCGCCTTGGACTTTCCTACCGAGCCGTTGGCATGCGCCACGACAGTAGTGGTGGTCGTCGTCGAGCCCGGGGCGTTCTGGATCGCGGCCACGCCGTGGATCGGCGTGATGCCACCGAGGAGCGGGGAAGTTGCGGTGATCGGGGGTGGAGTCGACTGGGGCTTGGTGGTGGGTGGCGTGGTCGGCTGGGTGGTGGGCACCGTGGTGGCCGGGACGGTGGTGGTCGGCACCGTCGTGGTGGTGGGCGGCGGGCAGTCTCTCTTCCTGCACACCGGCTTGGTGGTGGTCGTGGTGGGGAACGTCGTGGTCGTCGTACGCTCCGGCAGGGTGATGATGGAGAGGGTGATCGGGGAACCGATCGCGGGGTAACCACCGGCCGCGGCCGCCGGCCTCATCGCTTGGACGAACACGATTCCCGTCGCAGCCACGATAAGCAGCCCTGCGATACTTGTTGAGCGCCGCAGCGACCGACATCCCGGCGAGAACTTAGATTCCACCGGTCAGAATATCGGCGCCAACCAGGGAATTCTTGAGCGTCAACCGAGCGCCCGGCGGGGCGCGGTGTACGCCCACTTTCGGACTCTTCCTGACCCGCCGGCGGTCGGGCTCGCCGAGGATGTCGGGACGCCAAGCCTACTGACCAGTCACAATGACTGAATGGCCGCGGCTGGGATGCTCCTCACCGGTGGTGCCAGCAGCCGCATGGGCGTCGACAAGGCGTCTCTCGAATTCCGGGGTGTCCGCCTGGCCGACCGGACGGCCCGCCTGCTCGAGGAGGTTGCGGACCCGACGGTCGAGGTGGGGCCGGGCTACACGCATCTCCAAGCAGCCCCCGATTTGGACCCGCGGCTCGGACCGCTGTCCGCCGTGGTCCGGGGCTTCGCGGCCATTCAAGCCATGGGCTGGACGGGGCCGGTGATAGTGGTGGCGACCGACCTCCCGCTCCTCACCGGCGGTCTGCTGGCTTGGCTGGCCGGCCACCCGTCGTCCCGCTCGGTCGTTCCTATCGACTCCCTGCGCCCTCAGCCCCTGTGCGCCCGTTACCAACCCGAAGACCTAGAGACGGCGGCGGATCTCTTCCGCGGCGGCACGAGGACCATGAGGGAGCTGCTCGCCGCCATCGACGCACTCCTGGTCGGGCCCGAGGAGTGGTCGCTACCCGCCGGCCACCCGCTCGCCCTGGCCGACGCGGACACGCCCGCCGACGTCGAGCGGCTCAGGCAGGTCAACCGATGAGCAGCCCCAGGAGCGTCACGGTCGTTCGCGCCATCAAGGTGCGGCCCGGGAATCGCGCCGAAATGCCCGAGCACGTGGCGACCGAAGAGCCGATGGAGATCCGAGTCGGCGGGCCGGGCCAGGACCCGCGGCCGCTCGCGGTCACCATGCGCACGCCGGGCCACGACTTCGAGCTGGCCGTCGGGTTCGCGATAACAGAAGGCGTCACCGATCGGAACGGGGTGGTCTCGGTCAGCTATTGCCATGCTCCCCGCGACGCAGATTCCCGCGACGCGGAGGACGACCGCTACAACACGGTCTCGCTAAAGCTCAACCATACTTGGGAGCCTTGGGAACCGGCGCGCCTCTTCGCCGCATCTGCGAGCTGCGGTGTGTGCGGGAAGTCGTCCATCGCATCCGTGGAAGTCGGTTGCCCTCCGGTGCCGGCCGCGCCGCCCATCCCCGCTTCCATGGTGCCCCTGCTGCCGGACCGGCTCCGGTCGGCCCAGCGGATCTTCGACCGGACCGGCGGCCTCCACGCGGCCGGGCTGTTCGGCCCAGACGGCGTGTTGCGCTGCGCCCGGGAAGACGTCGGCCGACACAATGCGGTGGACAAAGTGATCGGCCACACGGTGATCGGCCACACGGTGATCGGCCACACCGTGATCGGCCACACGGTGGCGGGTGCCGTGCTGGCCGGGTCGGTCCTGATGGTCTCCGGTCGGGTCAGCTTCGAAATCGTTCAGAAGGCCGCCGTCGCCGGGATCGGGACCATCGCCGCGGTATCGGCCCCGTCCAGCCTCGCCGTCGAGGCCGCCGAGCGCCTCGGGGTCGCCCTGATCGCATTCGTCAGGGGCGGGTCGTTCAACGTCTACTCCCACCCGGAGCGACTGCTGCTCGACGACTGACCAGTAAGGGCTGAACCGCTCGCCGCCGGAGGTGGCTTCGCCCGCACGGAGCCGGCCCGGTCGCACCTCGGGATGTTGCGGGCGCGACCGGGCGCGCCTTTCCACTCTCGGAAGCAGATTCGCGGGTTTCCCTGCCTGGATGCTTCCGAGTGTGGAAACTCGCGCCCGAAGCGCGCCGAAGCGTCGCCCGCCCCGCTTTTACACCGTCGGATCGGCGTCCGACCGGAGTCCGACCGGAGCGCACGCCCATCGGCGCTCCGCCCGGGGCGGCCGGAAGGGTCGGCGTCTAGCCGAGGCGCCTCACGCTGGCAGCCTGGAGCCCCTTGGGGCCCTGGTTGACCTCGAACTCGACTTTGTCGTTCTCCTCGAGGTTGCGGTACCCGTTGCCCTCGATGGCACTGAAGTGCACGAAGACGTCGGGGCCGCTCTCCTGGGAGATGAAGCCGTAACCCTTCTCCGAGTTGAACCACTTGACCGTTCCTGTAGCCACAAGCAATCCCTCCTTTCCTGGCCTGCCCGAAACCTCGCCCTTGGGACGGGAGCGGCGGCCTCCGGCCGGAGCCGGAAGAGGGATCTGCTTCTGTACGTCGCACTACCCTCAGTTGCGAGAAAGTAGCACGCACCGCGGCGGCGATGCGTACCCTGACCGACCATGTCGCGCAAGGTGGCGGTCGTCGCTCACACCCACTGGGACCGGGAGTGGTACCGCCCGTTCGAGTCGTTCCGATCGCGGCTGGTCGGCGTGATGGACGACGTGCTCGCCCTGCTGGCCGGGGACCCGTCGTACGCCCAGTTCCTCCTCGACGGACAGATGGCCGCACTCGACGACTACCTGGCCGTGCGCCCGGAAGCCGCGAGCGCGGTGGCCGACCTGACCCGCTCAGGACGGCTGGCCATTGGGCCCTGGTACGTGCTGATGGACGAGTTCTGCGTGTCTGGTGAGACGATCGTGAGGAACCTCCAGCTCGGACTGCGAAAGGCCTCCGGCTTCGGCGGCGCCCAAGCCGTGGGCTACCTCCCCGACATGTTCGGCCACATCGCGCAGATGCCCCAGATCCTGTGCCAGGCCGGCCTCGAACAAGCGGTCGTGTGGAGAGGAGTCCCGGCCTCTGTAGACCGGACGGGTTTTTGGTGGACGTCACCGGACGGGAGCACGGTGCGGGCCGAGTACCTGCCGGTCGGCTACGCCAACGGGGCCTTCCTGCCGCCAGACGCGCCGTCGTTGCTGCGGCGCATCGAGGCCCACGAAGCCGAGCTGGCCGGCTTGCTGGGGTCCGAGTCGTCGACCCTGCTGCTGATGAACGGCGGAGACCACCACGGCCCCCAGCCCGGCATGCCCGCCTTGCTGGTCGCGGCCAACGCCGACCAGGAGCACTACCGATTTGAGCAGACGTCCCTCCACGAGTACTTGAAGAACGCCCCGACCGAGGGCCTGCCCAGCTGGGCCGGTGAGCTCCGCAGCGGGGCCCGGGCCAACATCCTCATGGGGGTGCTTTCCAACCGAGTCGACATCAAGGTGGCAGCGGCCGTGGCCGAGCGGACGTTGGAGAGGCTGGCCGAGCCCCTCGCCGCGCTGTGGCTGCTGCCGGAACTCTGGCCGGGCGACCAGTTGGATCGGGCCTGGCTGGCCGTGATCCGCAACTCGGCCCACGACTCCATCTGCGCCTGTTCAGCCGACGAGGTGGGCCGGGCCGTGCTGACCCGCTATGACCGGGCCACCGCCTTGGGATCGGACGTGGTGGAGTCGGCGCTCTCGATCGCGGAGGTCGCGACCGTCTCGAGAGGCCCGATCGTGGTCAACCCCAGCCCCCGCCGCCGCTCTGGGCTGATCGAGCTGGTCCTGCCCGGTACGGAGCCGCCTGCGGGCGCCCAGGTTCTGAGGTCCACCCCCGCCGCGACCGAGGAGCGGGTCGGAACCGGAGCCGACCTGGCTCGGATGCTCGGCGAACTGGCCCGTGACGGGTGGCTCGGGGACCACGGGCGAGGCGACGACGTGCAAGTCGAAGGCGGACCCGAAGGGGTCGTCATCGACGTCTACCAGGACGCCACCGGCCCGCCCGCTTCGACGGTCGCCTACCTGTCGGCTGAGGCCTGGGCCCAGGCCGGGGCCGCGGCCGACCTTCCCCTGCGAGTGCGCGTGCATCGACGCGCCAGTCAGCGAGTGGCCGTCATGGCTCGCGACGTCCCCGGGTACGGGTGGTCCGCATGGAAGCCGGCCCGCATGGATGTCGAACCGGTCCGGGCAGGCGACCACTGGCTTGACAACGGTCGGGCCCGCGTGGACGTGGACGTCAAGACGGGGACGCTTTCCCTCAACGGCCTGGCCGGCTTAGACCGACTCGTCGACGGAGGCGACGAAGGCGACACCTACAACTACTCGCCTCCCTTCAGCGACACCATCGTGGATCGGCCCGAATCGGTGGCGGTGGAAGTGCTCGAAGCGGGACCGGTGCGGGGCCGGCTGCGCGTTCGGCGCGTGTACCACTGGCCGTCGCGTCTGGTCGACGGCGAGCGCATCGGCCAAGAAGTGGTCGAGGTCGTGACGGACCTCGAGCTGCGCGCCGGGGAGGGTTTGCTGCGCCTGACCGTCGAGCTGGACCACCCCTGTCGCGACCACCGCATCCGCACAATTTTTCCGCTGCCGCAGCCGGCCGACCACACGGTCGCTGAGTGCGCGTACGCCACGGTCGAGCGGAGCGGCGCCGAAGGGGGCCGGCACGAGTTCCCCTCGGCCACGTTCCCGTCCAGGCGTTTCGTGACCGCCGGAGGGCTGAGCGTCACCCACGAAGGCCTGCTCGAATACGAGCTGATCGACGGCGGGACGGCCTTGGCCCTCACCCTCCTGCGCGCCACGGGTTTCCTCTCCCGGCCGACCACGGCTTACCGGCCCAACGCGGCCGGGCCGGCCCTCCCATTGCGCGACACCCAGCTGATCGGACCCCACCGCGCCCGGTACGCCCTGGCTCTCGGCGACGCAGACGGGTGGGCGCTGGCCGACCAGGCCTGGACCCCGATGTTGGTGGGACGAGGCACGGGCACCGGGAAGCTCGCTCCGTCCGGCGCCCGGCTGACCGTCCAGGGCGCCGAGGTCTCCGCCCTGCAGCGCCGTGACGGCCACTTGGAGGTCCGGGTCTTCAACCCCTCGCACGACGCAGCGGACGTCCGCATCCCCGGCCGCTCCGGTTGGCTGGTCGACCTTCGAGGAGCCCGACTGCAGCGGTGGGACCAGGGTTTCCCGTTGCCCCCCTGGGCCATCGCCACCGCCCGTTTCGACGACGTCTCCCTCGACGGGTAACGCAGCCGCTCACCGGCCGGTGAGGACCAGGACGACGCCACCGCCATTGCGGCCATCTGAGAAATCAGACGGCCGCGCCGCCCCGGTGCACCACGCCGCCCACACCGCAGACGAAGTGGGTTCGACCTCGACACCCATCCCGGCCAGGCCCCGGCGAGCCTCGTCTAGATCGTCCTCAGTCACGGTGAGGACGCGGCCCCCGCTGGCCAGGACGGCAGCGCGGATCTGTCCGGCCCGGGGAGGCGACGCGACCGCGATTCCTACTGCCGCGGTCGGGCCGGTCGGTGCCAGCCCGGCCAGGGGCGCGCACCGCCGCGACTGAACGGCCACGATCCGCGGCATGCCGACGGCCCGTCCCGTTGAGATGAGCTCGCGAAAGCCCAGCCACAGCCCGATCACCAGTGTCCCGTTGCCCGCCGGCACTACGACGGTCCCTATCGATTCCCCGAGCTGCTCGTGCAATTCGAACGCGAGGGTCTTCACCCCGTGGTGGAAGGCCGGCTGGTAAACGTGGCTGGCGTACCAAGGCGGGTCACCGCCCGACCGCCCCTCTTCGACCCTCCTCTGGGCGGCGGTGGCTGCCGCGGCCCGAGGTCCGGGGACGGCGACCACCGCGGCGCCGAGGGCCGAGATGGCCGCCACCCTTGGCTGGGCGGTCGAATCGGGTACGAATACTTCGGCTCGCATGCCTGCTCGAATGGCATAGGCGGCGACCGCCCTGCCGGCGTTGCCAGAGCTGTCGACGACCACCCGCCGGACCCCGAGCTCGGCCGCCACGCCGATCATCACCGCGGCTCCCCTGGCTTTGAAGGAACCCGTCGGCAACACCTGGTCCATCTTCAGCCACAGCCCCGGCCGTACCTCCCGCAAGGGCGTGGCCTCCTCCCCCCACTTGGCCCCCGGCGGCAAGTCCCCCGCTGGGCCGAGCAGGTCGAGCAGACCACCGCAGCGGCAACGCCAACGCCGGTCCGCCAGGTTCCAGCCCCGGCCGCACCGGGCGCACCGTTCGACCCATGCCCGCCGGTCGACCCATGCCCGCCGGTCGACCCAGCCCCGCCGGTCGACCCAGGCCCGCCGGTCGACCGAGGCCGGCTGGCCCACGCCCCGCCGCGGCGCCGCGCCCACACCCCGACGGCCTTCAGTATCCGAGCGCCGGGTCTACCGGTCCTTCGAGCGGTTCGCCCGCCACGAAATGGGCCACGTTGACCCGGATCCGCTCGGCCAGCAGGGGAACGACCATTTCCCACGTGTCCGCCGTGTGCGGGGTGATGATGCAGTTCGGTGCCGACCAAAGAGGGTGGCCGTCGGGCAACGGCTCGGGCTCGGTGACGTCCAAAGCCGCACCGGCGATGGCGCCGCGATGGAGCGCTTCGACCAGCGCGTCGGTGTCCACGTGGCCGCCCCGGGCCACGTTGACCAGCCAAGCCCGCTCGTCCATGACTTCCAGCTCTCGGCGAGCGATGACGCCCGTGGTTTCGGGCGTGAGGGCGAGGGCCAGGAACACGACCAAGGACCCTTCCAGCGCTTCTTCCAGGCGATCCGCGGCGACGGTCAGGTTGGCCCCCTCGACGGGCTGGTCCCGGCGGCGCACCACGGTGACGTCGACCTCGAAAGGGCGAAGCAGCCGCAAAAGCACTTCGGTGATCCCGCCGCCACCGAGGATGGCCACCCGGGCGCCGAACAGCGAAGTCCCGGCCGCCGATCCCCACGAGTGGGCCCGGACCCGCTCCGGAAGGTGCCTGAGCCCGGCCAGGGCCAGCATCAAGGCGTGCTCAGCGACCGGGTCGGCATAGGACCCTTTGGCGCACGACCACTGGCGGTCGTTGTCGAGGATCCCGGCCGCGACCACGTTCTCGATCCCGGCGAAAGGGAGCTGTACCCAACCGATGTCAGGTTGGTCGTGCAGGACTTCGCGCAGGCAGTCGATCTCGCGGGCGGAGAGCCACACCAGTGCATCGCAGGGCTCGCCGAGCTTGGCCACGTGGCCGCCTCCAGCTCGGACGGCGTCTTCTGCAAAGGCGGCGGTGCTGGGGCCGATGGCGATGCGCGGGCTGGCCATAGGAACGATCCTACGAATCTCCAAACGCTCCGTGGCGACCGACCCCCGATTGGAAGCGCGCCACCCCGTCGGCTATCTCCGGGCTGGCGAGGGACGCCCGGCCGTGCGACAGCTCGATCCTCAGCGCTTCCTTCTCGGGATGCCCGTCTTGCTCGAGCGCGGACAGTCGGTCGTGGCGCAGGCAGGCTTGCGGAAAGGCGGCGATCTGGGCAGCCAGGGCTTCCGCGACCTGGCGGGCCCGGCCCTTCGGAACGACCCGGTTGGCCAGGCCCAATCGCTCCGCCTCGCCGGCGCGGACGGGTCGCCCCGTGAGGATCAGGTCCATGGCCCGGCTGGTGCCGATCAGGCGGGGCAGCCGTACCGTTCCCCCATCGATCAGCGGTACGCCCCACCGCCGGCAGAAGACCCCGAACTCGGCGTCCTCCTCGACGACCCGCAAGTCGCACCACAACGCCAGCTCGAGGCCACCCGCGACCGCGAACCCGCTGACCGCGGCGATGACCGGCTTCGACAGCTGCATTCGCGTCGGCCCCATCGGGCCGTCCCCTTCCGGGGCCACCCGGTTGGCCCGATCGGTGCCTAGGGCCTTCAAATCTGCCCCGGCACAGAAGTGACCACCCTCGCCCCACAACACCGCCACGGCCGCGCCGGCGTCGTCCTCGAAAGCGCGGAAGGCGTCAGCCAGGGCCTCGGCCGTGGGCCGGTCGACCGCGTTACGCGCCTGGGGCCGGTTGAGGATGACGGTCGTGACCGCGCCGTTGCGCTCCACCCGAACGTTGGACTCGCCGGTCATGGGGTCGCAGGCTACGCGGCCGGGGATGTGGCCCGCCGCCGACCGGCCGCGTCCGCTACATCTGCTCGGGCGCCTCGATGCCCAGGACTTCCAGGCCGCGCCCGAGCACCTTGGCGGTGGCGGCGCAAAGCACCAGCCGGCTGTCGCGCTCCTCCGGGCTGTCGGCTTGGAGGACCGGGCACGTCTCGAAGAACGTCGTGTAAGTACCGGCCAGGTCGAACAGGTACGTGCACAGCTTGTGCGGGCTCCAACTCTCGAGCACCGCCTCTACCGCTTCCGAAAAACCCAGCAGGACCACGGCCAACGCCCTCTCCGCCGGTCGAGACACGACGACAGGAACCCGTCCCGACGCATATGGCTCCCGGTCGATTTCGCCTCGGCGGAAGATCGACAGGCAACGCACCCGGGCGTACTGCAAGTAAGGCGCCGTGTTGCCTTCGAACGCCAGCATGCGGTCCCAGTCGAACACGTAGTCGCGGATGCGGTCGGTCGACAGGTCCGCGTATTTCACAGCCCCGATGCCCACCATCCGAGCCACCGCTTCTCGCTCGTCGGGCCCGAGCGCCGGGTTCTTGGACTCGACCGAGGCCCGGGCCCGGGCGACCGCCTCGTCGAGGAGGTCGACCAGCTTCACCGTGTCCCCGGCGCGGGTCCGGAACATCTTGCGGTCGGCTCCGAGAACGCTACCGAACGCCACGTGGTAGGCGCCGGCTCCATCAGGTATCCAGCCCGCGGCCGACGCCGCTTGGAAGCACATCGAGAAGTGCTGGGCCTGCGGGGACCCGACCACATAGAGGGCCAGGTCGGCGTCGAGTCGCCCGAAGCGGTCTCGCAAGCAGGCCAGGTCGGAAGCGGCGTAGCCGTAGCCGCCGTCGGACTTCTGCACTATCAGCGGGAGCGGGTCTCCCTCCCGGTTGGTGTAGCCGTCGAGAAACACGCAGCGGGCCCCGTCGCTTTCAACGAGCATGCCGTCCTCGTCCAGCTCCTCGACCACGACCGGGAGCAGATCGTTGTAGAAACTTTCCCCCCGCACGTCGTCGCGGGTCAAAAGGACGCCGAGCTTGGCGTACACCTCTTCGAAGTAGACCAGGCTTGCTTCGACCAGGATGCGCCAGAGGCGCATTGTCTCGGGGTCCCCCGACTGGAGCATCACGACGCGCCGGCGACTGCGGTCCTGGAAGTCATCGCTGGCGTCGAACGCGACCCGAGCTTGGCGATAGAACCCGTCGAGGTCCCCAACGGACAGTTCGTGGGCGCCCGCCTCCTCGCCGATGTCGACGAGGTGCTCGATGAGCATCCCGAACGGGGTTCCCCAGTCGCCCACGTGGTTTTCCCGGATCACCTGATGGCCGACGAATGTCAGCATCCGGCACAAGGCGTCGCCGATGATCGTCGTCCTCAGGATTCCGGCGTGCATCTCCTTGGCCACGTTCGGAGATGAGTAGTCGACCACGACCGTTTTCGGGATCGAGACCATCCCCACTCCCGACCGCGGGTCCGACACCTGCTCTTCTAGGAGGCGGGCGATGAAGCTGTCCTCGATGGTCAGGTTGATGAAGCCTTGCGGGGTGGCTTCGACCGCGGAACAGATCCCTTGAAGCTGGGCCGAGGCCACCACTCGAGCAGCCACTTCGCCCGGCTTGGCCGACATCCGCCTGGCCAGGGCCATGGCGCCGTTGCTTTGGAAATCGACCCCGGGCCGGTTGGACGGGCGCACAGCCGGATCCGCTCCGGGCTCGAGAGAATCAAAAGCGTTCTGCAGGCGCTCCGCGAGGATCTGGTTGAGTCCGGCCATCGCTCCATCGTCGCTTGCCGGAGGGGTAAAAGGGAAACCCGTTTCCCCGCTCACGCTCCGGTAGTCCCCCCGACGTCGCCGCCACTACCGTTTCGGCCGACATGCCTGCGGATCCGTCAACGCCGTTGCGCTTCGAGGCTGTCGACCTCGACCGCTTGACCACCCCGGTGCTGCACGGCATCGACTGGGCGGTCGATCAGGGCGAGCGTTGGATCGTTCTCGGCCCCAACGGGTCCGGCAAGACGACCATGTTCGAGCTGGCATCGGGGTACCTCCATCCCACCCGCGGATCGGTCCATATCCTGGGCCGGCAGCTGGGCCACGTCGACGTGCGCCGGCTCCGCGAACACATCGGCCTGGTGTCCACGGCCGTCGTCAAGAAACTGGTACCCGAGATCACCGCCACCGACGTGGTCGTCTCCGCCCTCCACGGCGCCTTGGAGCCATGGTGGCACTCCTACTCAGACCGCGAGCGGGATCAGGCCAGGTCTCTGCTCGTCGATGCCGGCTTCGAGTCGATCGTCGACCGAAAGTTCGGAGTGCTGTCCGACGGAGAACGCCAGCAGGTGCTTCTGGCCCGGGCCCTGATGAGCGACCCGGCCCTGCTGCTGCTCGACGAGCCGGCCGCAGGGCTGGACGTGGGCGGGCGCGAACGACTGGTTGCCTCCCTCGGAAGGCTGGCCGACGACCCCGACAGCCCACCGACAGTGATGATCACCC
>Ga0302324_100000278_pt1 | contig 137515 bp, 131 predicted proteins | sample Palsa_T0_1_FD_201949 | JGI IMG/M metagenome (GOLD analysis project Ga0302324, IMG submission 201949) | Peat permafrost microbial communities from Stordalen Mire near Abisko, Sweden - Palsa_T0_1 | ecosystem: Environmental > Terrestrial > Soil > Palsa > Peat permafrost | place: Sweden: Abisko...
CTCTCAAAGTAGAGTTTGCAACCCGAACTCTATCCGAGTTCGGGTCGAGAGCCGCTGCTTTCTCTTTCAGATTTCAACTAAAGGCGGGACAACTTCTTGAATATAACAGGCAGACCTTTAAGTGGATGCTCGATAAAATGTCACAGCAGACAGCCAGGGTCAGTATTAGCCAAGTTATGTTTGCCGTCACGCTGGACACGTTTGTATCCGACAATAAAGAAACCATAATCGCATACTTGAAATCTCTGCCGCTCGATCCTGATGGTAGGGTCGGTCGTGCATTAAAATGGATGTCAGAATATGAGGGCTATATGCTACGTAGCCTGGCGTCGGATTGGAAAAGTTTTATTAACTCTATTGAGGAAGGTGCTGAAGATGCTGACTTTTCCCGAGAGGCGGCTCTTATTCATGATTTCCTTGCAACTCTTCCAATAGTCCCGGACTTTATGCTGCGCGACGGATGGAAAGGTTCAGCCGACGTGGTTGTTGTCCCTACTAGATTGGGCGCTCTCTGGATGAAATAAAAAACAGCCACACGAAGAGTTTAGGGTCGAACTGAACCGAGCACTGACCCGCCTGAAAAACGGTCTGCTTTCAGAGCAATATATTTGCTTTTTTGGCGCGCGTTCCGTCTGTTTTCTTCCGCTCATCTCGCCTGAACCAATTTCTCCGCACAAAAACCGTTCCAAGGATCTCTTATTCACCTAATGTTCGCCTTTTAGCCCCTAAACGACTGAGGGATATAAAGTTGCTGGGTGGAATTGCCGCTTGGGGTTTAGAGAAAGGCTTCGTGCCAAAATTGTGCCCGACCTGGAGCTCCTCCGATTTTGCGCGGCAAGTAAGACAACGCAAGTCGCGCCGGGATCTCTACGTCCATCGCCTGCATCCGGCAGCAGGATGCTTGAAAGTTCGGGTGCAAAGGAATAGCGCAAAATGAACGAGATTGTTTACGAGATCTGCCTCAGGCACAGCCTCGGCGAGTTCAAAAATATACGTCAGCGGGATCGTTATTTTCTAGGTCAATGTGTCTACTGTGGGGCACCTAGACCTGCCAATCTGCTGGGACCGGCTTGCGAAAAGACTGAGTGTAAGGGAAAGCGGTGGGCTGACCTGAAGCTAACTGAAAGGCAAATGATCGTTTTCCGTGGAATATACGATGGCAAACGATACACAGAAATTGCCCGTGAAATGAATATCAGCCCCGACCGTGTCAAGGAACACTCTCGCGCAATTGCGAGGAGGTTGGACATAGATTACAACCACGCTCTTCTGGTGCGCTGCTACATTGAATGGCAGGCTCACCGCCCTCCCCAAACAGCTGGCCCCTCCCCCCAAAGGAGACCCCCTCTCAGGAGCACACCACGAAAGCGGACCATTCGTAAATGAACCTCTCCAAAAGCGTCTGTTCGCGGTTTTCAAGTCTTTGTAGGCTCGAAGCTGACCGATGGCCTGCACTTCATCGGCATGTCTTCAGCTTGGGAACAACGGGATTCTTCGTGTCTCAAGTTGAGATTCGGAAGGTACAGCAGATGTTGCGATTACAGAGCATTATCGTTTCACAGGACGAAAAAGTGCGCCGACAAATACGCACCAAACTTGCGAGCCGCGAACGAGAGGTGAAGAAACTTCTCGTGAAGGGCGCGCAACAGATGGCGGCGCTCCGATCAACGATCTATCAGATCGGCAAGGAACTAGCATCCATCCAGAAGGTTGTCGTCGATGGGGGCTATCCTGGCGGATTTGATAAATATCTACGGGATGCCTACGAAAATATACGCATTCCCCGCTCATCAGTGATGCGCTATGTCCAGAACTTTCAAGAGGTCGATCGATTGGAATTGCCTCCGTCGTTCCTAACGGCGGCCGATTCTGCGCACATCGACTTGGCGGCGACCAGGAGTCTGAAAATCCTCGCAATTCAAAAGATTTCAGACATGAAGAAAATGGCCGCTGACAAATTCGTCGAATTATTCATCCGAAGAAGCAATACCTCAACTGAAAAGCGTTCATCCACACCGGTTGATGATCTCAAGGGCTGGGCGGAAAAAGCTGCTGGAGAAGCGCTTGAGGTCGTAGCAACCTTCCAAGAAAAGGACGGCGTGACTCCCGAGAAAGCGGCCGAGGTCGCTGCGGCAGCTGGGGAAGCGCTCCTGACCAGAGCTCTGGAAATCAAGCATTCCTGAGCCTTAGCTCAAAAATCAACGGGAGGCATTACGATTCTGCCTCCTTTTCCAAGCATGACGAATACGACAGGGGGGAACAGCAGCATGAGCAAAGAGTGGATGAACTTGCGGCAATTCACGGATCGGCATGGGCTTCAAGTGGAGCACAACGCTATTCGGGGACCGCCCGGACAAATCCACCAAGCTTATGCGGGGTGGTCCTATTTCCAGCCCGGCACTGGATATCACAAGTTTAGTCCCGTCACTCAGGCTAAACAGGCCATCGAGGCAATTGGCCTCCAATACAAGGCTCCACCAAAAAAGGATCGCAGGGCGTTTCTGATCGTGAAGAGACCAGACGGCTGGTATGTAGCTGACAAAGCCGGGCCATTCAAAACACGTGACCTTGCACGAACTGCAAGAGAGAAACTCAAGAACAACCAGTAGGAAACGACAAACAAAAATAATTAATCATGTCTGATACATGCACAAACACGCTGGGCCGTTTCGAAGAGGAAAACTCTTCAGATCGGCCGACAGGTGCGCGCACGGATTCGACGAGGCAACAACTGCAGCTCCCATTCGCGATTTCGCAAATTGAGGTCGAGGACGATATTTCCGCCCGCGGATCGCGAGGGGACAGACACGTCCCCGCACCAGCCAAAGAATTGCAATCCAAAGCGGTTACCGGTACCCTTCTCGACGCAACGGCGATAAGGCGGAGAGGACCATCTTTGTCCCGCCGAATCGGTCAGAAAGGCAGCGTGTTTCAACATTCACAGAAATGGGACCCTGCAGGAAAAACATACGGGCGCTTTTGGGTTGACGTGCCGGGCCGCAGACGCCAGCGCAGAACAATTGCGCTTGGAGTTTGCCGCACGCCTAGCATTGCCAAACAAAAGCTCCGTGACTACATCGAAACCACGGAGGTCAATAGCAAGCAGACCTTTACCTCAACCACAGCACCGGCGACAACATTTCGCGTTCAGGCGGAAAAGTGGATCGCCTCACTTTCCACGCGGCGCCGCAAGCCGGTCAAACCCGCCACGATTTCGGGATGGCAACACTCATTGAATAAATGGGCTTTGCCGAATCTTGGCGACTTACTTCTCGCGGACGTGGGTAATGCCGCTCTAAAAGGGCTGATTGACAAGATGTCTTGCGCTGGGCTTTCCCCGCAAACCATCGTTACGCATTCGAAGGTTGTAAAGATGGTGGTGGCCAGTGCCGTCAACGCCGAGGGCGAAGAGGTTTACCCGCGCAAATGGAATCACAACTTCGTCGGTATGCCAATTGTGGATCCGACGAAGCAACATCGTCCGACTGTAACCCAAGCGAAGCTTCAGGAGATCCGTGCCGCCATCAATCCGCGGTACGCGGTCCTTGTGGATTTGCTCGCAGGCACAGGGCTTCGAATTGGAGAGGCCTTAGGCTTGAAGACGGACGACTTGACCTCGGAGTGCAGGGTCCTCCATGTTCGGCGGAGCATTTGGCACGGCCGAGAGCAAAAACCGAAGACAGAGAATGCTATTCGCGTGATCGACATCCCAGAACAACTCGCACAAATCCTACGCGAGTACGTCGCTGGGAAGAAGGGTTACTTGTTTTCCACGCGAAACGGCACTCCTCTGTCATCAAGAAATGTGCATCGGGCCTTACACGCCGCGGGTGCGACATGCGGATTCCATTCGTTCAGACGGTATAGGGCGGCAGTGCTGCGCAAAGCCCAGGTGCCTGAAGATCTGATTGGATTATGGCTCGGGCACTCTCGAAGCCTTACGGACAGGTATGCCACACAGTTGAGAGAAGACGTTGCATTCCGATCCGAGTGGTGCGAGCGTGCAGGTTTGGGCTTTCATTTGGGCTACGTTGGGCTACAAAATGTTGTGTCGATTGATTCCGAGAAAGTAGCGTAAACCAATGTGGGGATAGGTTTTAGAATGGCGCGCCCGGAGAGATTCGAACTCCCGACCCTCTGCTTCGAAGAAAGACGGTCAGGCGACCGCCTTCTGCTTCTTGAGACGTTCAACTCTCCCGCTCATGACGCGCCATGTCGGGCGCACTTCTTTGCCCGTTCGGCGATCCACCAGCGAGAATCCTTCCTTCACTACGAAACCCAGCCCGACGCGTTCTGCTTCCGCAAGACGAAATTCCAAGTTCCGAGAAATTTTTGAGTACACCTCGGTCATTGAACTCGGCTTGTGCCCCATCCAGTAAAGCAACAGGTCTGGCTGGGCATTCACTTCCCGCAGATGCGAGTTGCGGAACCTGCGGAATTGGTGGAAACTTCCGGTCACGAAATCCCGCAGTCGGCGCTTCTCGATATTTCCGGCCAAGAACGGCGAGCCGTTGCTTGTCGAAAACATCAAGCCTGACTTGGAGCCGGGGCAATCCGCGAGCAGAACCTTCGTCACGTCGGGATGCAAATCAATTTCTCTTTTCCCCGATTTCGTCTTGAGGGTTTGCACGACCACGCCGAACCTGTTGACCTGTTTCGTGACGGAAAGCGTTCTTCCGTCGTTCCGCAGGTCAGACCATTCGAGCGCGAGCGCTTCGTCAATTCTCAAACCTGTGGAAGGCAGGAGCAAAAACAACCTGCGCTCCCAGCTTCCCCGGCATGTCTGACTCAGCATCTTTTCGATGAGCGCTGCACTGGGGCACGGCGTCTTGGAATGCTCGACGACGGCTAAATCCAAGAACGTCGAGTTCCAATGCCGTGCGTGAACGGGTTCGCCGGTGACCGGGTTGATGATGCTTTTCATCACGGATTTGACGATGTTGCAATATCCGTTCTGCGTGGCGCTCGACAGCCCGGCCGCCTTCATCTTGTCCACGCAGAGCTTGAGGCTGCCGTTGTGGACTTCGCTTAAAGGCAGGGAACCGAGCACCGGATAGATGTACAGCCTCAACGCGCTTTCGAGCGTCGGGACCGAGGTCAACCGCATTCTCTTTCTGGATCGGGTCGTTGCGGACTTGATCCACGCTTCCGCAGCTTCCTTGAAACACACTTCGCTCCCAATCATGATTTTCTCCTTTCGATGCTTGGGAGCCGCCATGAATCGAGGATACAAGCTGACCGTCTTCTGTGCAATGGTACTTTGGTTTTAGGCCATTGATTCCGGGCCGCTTACGCCCAAACTAGACGATTTTCGAAGGTGGCCTGTATACCTATGGCAGGGACGGGGATCAACCCCGACCCGCAAAAGGAGAAAGACAAATATGGCTACAGCGGCAAAAGCAAAGGCAAAGCTGGACATGATGGCGCTCGACCGTGATCTGGTTGCGGGCTTGATGCAGGAACACCGCCTGCGTCTCACTATCCGCCCCGACGGGCAGATTATCGGTTTTCTAGACGACCGTGCGAAGCTGCGCTCGCTAGTCGAAGCGCACTACAACCACAAGCCCGGCGCAAGGAAAAGGAGGGCGGCAGCCGCATAGGTCGAAACGTCGCGGCAGCGGCGTACATCCGTCACGCGGATGCTGACGAGACCGAAGGAGTAACAACCCGGTACTTGGGAGCCGCTATTCTCACTTAGACTTGGAAACGGTCCTGGGCTTTTTGCCAGTCACTTTTTCAAAGAGTTCATCTTTGTGGGCTTCGCAGTAGTAGTGCAAACCTGTGCCGAAACCGAAGCTCAGATTGGTGGGGTTCTTGCATATTTCACACTTGGCGGGGATCGACATCTGACCTCCAGAAATGGTGGCGACCCCGGTCGGACTTGAACCGACAACCATCAGCTTAGAAGGCTGGCGCTCTATCCGTTGAGCTACGGGGTCCGAGGCGATTGTATCACTGAGCCTGCTCGATTGGCGTTCAACGCCGAGTATTTGAGAGCGGCTCACGGCGATCCGTAATTGGCGAGGCGAAAAAATAGCGAATAAGGTCTTGCGTCCCGAAAAATAGTTGCTATCATTAAAGGGCAGGAGTTGAACATGGAAAAAGTCCACAAAGAGTTCCAAGACCTTGTCCTTGCGGTCGCCAAGCTGCGGGAGCATCTGGCAGCGGATTCAGTCGGTACCGCTCTCTCGGAAGACGCGCTCAACAAGCTGTGCAGGTACTACAACTCTGATCCTGTCGCTCGTGCCGGACAGTATGCGATTCGAAACATTCTCGGACAGCATCCACATCTTCATCACGCCGAGACCCGCGTTGCGGAATGGGGTTTTGAGGTTGTCGTGTCTTGCGACAACTGCGGGCAGGAAGAGAAACATGAAGTCGTGAACAGTGCTGTTGACATAGCAGCGGCTCTCATGCTCGGTAAGCACGAGGGGTGTAAACCGAAGCCGCGCATCCAAGAGAACAAGCACTACTCTTCTGTCAACTGATCTACGGGGTCGTCCTTCTATTGTATATCAGTTGCGAATCGCGAATATATCGCGTCAGATAGCATGACTGATTGAGCGTAAACTTTAAGGCGCGACGATCTAGGCGAGAAGCATAGCTAGCGCTAAATTCGATTCAGGAGGTCCAAATGAGCGATAATTTTTTAACTATTCTGATCGCGCTGAGGCGAGCCAAAGGTGTCTCCGGTCGTGAAACAAAAACCAGCGGCTACCGGACTCTTGCCCGCCAAGATGCACAAGGTTTTGGGAGACCATGGCTAGGAGAATCCCCTGATGAGGTGCTGTTTCGCCCCCTGATACCTCTCTGGAACATGTCTTGCCTAGAACTCAGGAAATTCGAGCCATCTCGTTCCCTGTGGTGGGATTTTTCCGAGATCGGGGATTTTTGGCAGTTTATTTCAGGGAATGGGTTCACGATGAGATTAACGCCGAGAGGTGAGGCTCTGCTCTCGGAAATGGAATCCCGACTAGCAACAGCCCGGATTCAGTAGGTTGTAGCTTTAGCTGATTTGCGTGACGCGAGCCATTTTCACGACCGGGGATTTCTTCTGCCGCTCCGCAAATGAAGCGGCTTTGGCATGAACCGTGTAGACGCGGGCGAACCGCTCGCCGTCCTTGTAAAACAGAGTCACCTGCCAATGATGGTGGATTCGCCGCCTGTCTTTTTTGAAAGATGTGCGTTTGCGAAGTTTCATGCGAAGGAATATATCACGTTAAATATGTTGGTGAGAGCCGCTTTTAGCCGGGCGGCTCTTTTCTTTGGACATGACAGTCATTCATGAACGACTATAATCCTCGTGTCGGACTGGGTCGGGGTGCCGTTTCCGACATGGGTCAAGCTCGTCCGCCGAAATCAAGGCTTGCGTGTTCCGTTCGTTTAGCTTCAACTGGCTCCGCAAAAGTTTATGGCTAGAACCGAGCACACCATTAACGACGCACTTGCCGAGCTTCTGCGTGGCACCCGCCGTGCGTGGCGTGATGACAAGGTGGTCACGTCCGAGGACACGGGCCAGCTAAAAGACACCGCTGGACGCCCCGACATACTTGTTATCGAACCCAACGTCTGCCCCGTCGTGATCGAAACGGAGGTCTTTCCGGCGACGACCGTGGAGGCTGAAGCATTGTCGCGCCTCGGCGTCCAGATGCGCACCACAGGTCGGAAGATTTTGTCCTCGGTAGCCGTGAGGCTGCCGGATCGGCTGCGGAAGAAGTATGGCGACGCCCTCCAAAAGGACTTGGCTTCGGCTGTCGATCTGGAAATGGCGCTCTACACCGGAAGCAGCGCATCAGCCGCAGTACGATGGCCAACCTCGGGCTGGATGGTTGGCACGGTGCCCGACCTTTCGATCCTCACGCAGGCGGCGTCCGTTCCCCCGGATGTCATCGAAGAAGCCGTTGCGAATTTGGTAAGCGGCGTCAGCGAGGCTGCGGGGATGCTGATCGAAATCGCCAAAGAGAACGACGAAGCCGTCCAACTGATCGCCAAGGAACTCTTTCAAGAAGACGGCGAACAGACTCGCCGAATGGCGACAACGATCTTAGCCAACGCATTCGTCTTCCACGAGAATTTGGCTGGAAAGTTTCCGAACATAAACTCGGTTGACGAGCTTCGCGGCAACAAGAATTTCAACAAATCATCTGTACTCAGCGAGTGGCGCAAGATTCTCAAAATCAACTACTGGCCCATCTTCGACATTGCCCGCCGCATCCTCGAACACGTTCCGGTTGGCGAGAGCAAGCGTCTCATCGAGCGCCTCGCCGAGACTGCGGACAGGCTGCTTGAGAATCAACTGATGCGGTCGCACGATCTGACCGGAGCCGTTTTCCAGCGAATGATCGTGGACCGCAAGTTCTTGGCGGCTTACTACACGACCCCTGCTTCCGCTGCGTTGTTGATCGGCTTGGCGGTCGTGCCTGAGAAAACGCCTGCGGGTACGTCTTGGGCTAACCCGGACAATGTTAAGGCTCTGCGGATCGCAGATTTCGCATGTGGCACAGGCACGCTGCTCACCACGGCGTACCAGCGAGTCGGACAACTGCACGAGTTTGCAGGGGGAGATTCCGAGGCGGTCCATTCCGACATGATGGCGCACGCGATCATCGGCTGCGACGTGCTTCCGGCTGCTGCGCACCTGACTGCTTCGATGGTTTCAGGTGCGCATCCCACCACTAAGTACGAGCAAAGCTCAATCATGACCGTCGCGTATGGCAAACAACCTGACGGTGGACTTGCATTAGGCTCTCTTGACTTACTTGACCCGCAGCGAAAATTTGAGATTTTGGCGATCACCGCTAAGGCAGCCGAGAGCATGGGAGAAAAAGAGCGTGAAATATGGGCTGCTCTTCCTCATGCGTCGTTTGATTTGGTAGTGATGAACCCGCCGTTCACTCGCGCAACTGTTCACGAAGCGGACAGGCTCAACGTTCCCAATCCGATGTTCGCTGCCTTTACCTCTTCCGCTGACGAGCAACGGATGATGGCTGACGCCACCAAACGCTTAACGGCTGGCACCAGCGCACATGGCAATGCCGGAGAGGCTTCGATTTTCTTGGTTCTTGCTGACCGGAAACTGAAAGATGGTGGTGTGCTGGCGCTAGTCATGCCGCTGAGCTTGATGGTGGGCGAATCGTGGGAAGACTCGCGCCTGTTACTAAGAAAAAGCTACAGCGACCTCGTGGTAATTTCAATCGCGGGAGACACCGACAAGGATTCGTCCTTCTCTGCGGATACGAACATGGCGGAATGCCTCGTGGTCGGCCGTAGGTCGAAGACGGACAGCAAACGGGCAACGTTTGTAATCCTCAATGAGCGTCCGGCGTACCCGATGCTAGGAGCGGGTGCGGCACAGCAGATTCACAGGTTGATGGCGGAAAAGAATATTCGCCGCCTTGAGGATGGGCCGATGGGCGGCACTCCCTTGTACTTTGGTGACGATGTCATCGGTCAAGCGATGGACGCGCCGTTACCCTTGCACGGTGGATGGAACTTGGGACGCATCGCTGATCTTTCATTGGCACAAGCGGCATATCAACTCGCTCAGCAAAAGCGCGTGTGGCTTCCGATGATGAACCAGACAGACGCCATTGAGATTGCGATCACAACAGTTGAAAAGATAGGAGACATCGGGCCAATCCACAGGGACATCAACGGCACTAATGCTGATGGCAGCCTTAGAGGCCCCTTCGAGATCACTCCAGTGAACTCGGATCAAGTCCCGACATACCCCGCACTCTGGTCGCATGACGCCGACCGCGAGCGAACGATGTCGTTCAACGAGGATTGCCAAGGGATTCCGCGCCGAGGAGGGAGCGCAGACGAGAAGACAGCACTCGCCAAGAAGGTGGAGGGCGTTTGGGCCACCGCTTCGCACTGCCACTTCAACTGCGACTTCCGATTCAACAGCCAATCGACGGGTATGCAGTTGACACCTCGGAAATCCATTGGGGGGCGTGCGTGGCTGTCAATTCAAATGTCTTCGCTTGAACTGGAGAAAGCTCTTGTTCTTTGGGCGAACACATCATTGGGGATTCTCTTGCGCTGGTGGCATTCCAATAAGCAGCAGTCCGGGAGAGGCAACATTGGCAAAACCGCATTGCAAAGTATGCCGATCATGGATGTAACCGCATTCACTCCAAGGCAGGTTCATGAAGCGGTCAGACTGTTTGACGAGATGAGCGATAAATCTCTGCCACCTATACATGAGATCGACAAAGATGCCGTCCGCCACGAATTGGACGAACGCTTCGCCCGTGAAGTCTTGGGCTTGGGTGAATCAATCATTCAGCCCGCCGGCCCTCTTGAACTGCTGCGCATGAAACTGGCGAAAGAACCGTCGATTCGCGGGAACAAGTAGTGGTCACGGCCTTCTCCAGACCAGACACATCCAGATTAGAAATCTGGCGCACAGAACACTGTTCCCATCTTCGCCTTCCGTGCAGGGGCACGGGGCACCGTAGATGTCGTGGTTGGGATCGCCGCAGGGCGGCCGGGGTTCGGCTGGAGCGGACCCTTCGCGGATGCGCTCCAGCCCAAAGCCTGATCCTTGCTGTCCGGGTTGCTCACTGCTTGCCTTTGCCTTCCAGCGCCTCGATGCGGGACTCAAGGGAGTTGGCAAACGCCACAAGCTGGTTGTAAGCCCCCTTCATCCGCTGTACTCGGGCTTCCAGCGCGGCGATGCGGTCCTTGTCGGTCATGATTTCCGTTTCCATGTTTAGTCTCCTTGATGCAGCTATCTCTTTCGCGAACGCTCCGTTGATGGAGTCGATTGCTCGATTCGACAAACCTTCGGACTTGAGTCTGCGGCGATTCTCACGAAGCATTGCAAACGTGTTCTGTACTTCGTTTGTATCCTGCACTTCGTCGCCGAGCAGGTGCAGCAGCGGGCTTGGATTTGTCCTCGGACATTTCACCCAGCGGTAGTCCCCGGCGTTGCCCGCGAGGTAGCGGACCCCGTTGCATACATTCCCAGCGTGCACGTGTTCCTCAGTATTAGCTTTTACAGCGTTCATATGTTTTCCCCGACCTTCCGTTCAAGCGGAGGGTCTTTTATTTGAGTTCCTAACCTAGCACCCCATATCCATAATATTTTGCCAATTAGCGTTAGTTGGCAAAAAAATAAACTACGCGTCCGTATCTATAGAAGTCGCCGGAGGCGGCTAACAGATGGCAATCATTAAAATAGACAAGGCTCCAATAGAAGAAGTGGCGAGGCTGCTGCGGGCGGGCGTGCTCTACAGGGACATTTCTGCGGCTACCGGATCATCGACAGCGGAGGTCAGCGTGATAGCCCGCGTATTGGGACTGACCCGCAAGCGTGGACCCAAGCCGGGCAGCAAGCGCAAGCCGAAGGCGGCGTCAAATGAATGACAAGCAGGCAAAAAATCTAGAGGCGCTCAGGGCAAAGAAGGAAATGGAAGCCGAGCGTGCCCGCAACGCGAAGGAAGCTGCCGTAGCCGTGGAAGCTGAGCGTTACTCGAAGAAGCTTGAGGCGTTCAAGCCGCAGGCTGGACGCATCAACCTCGGGCACTGGCTTGAGGAAATCGAGGGAATCTCCTTCGTCACGAAAATAACATCCATCAACGCCGCGACGGTGAAGCCCGCGCCGCAGCACTGGCTGTGGCAGGATCGCATACCAGCGGGTGCTATCACTTGGGGCGTGGGCAAGCCGGGCAACGCGAAGAGCCTGTGGGCTACCGACCTCGCCGCGAGGGTGTCAAGCGGGATGGATTTCCCAGACGGCGCGAAGAACGAGAACGGTCCCAAGAAGGTGCTGATGTATTGTGGCGAGGACGACATCAAGCGCACAGTCATTCCCCGCCTGATGGCTGCTGGTGCTAACCTCGCCAACATCGAGCTATTGGACAACCAGTCGTTTGAAGTCTACGACAGGGAATACACCCGCATAGACCGCCGCGAGATTGATTTGAGCCAAGACTGCCCGATGCTGAACCATATCGTGGCGAAGTACCCAGATGTCTCGCTGCTCATCATTGATCCCACCACGGGCGTCTACGGAAGCAAGAACACCAATCACGACAAAGACATGCGCCCGGTGATGAACCAGCTTCGCGACGTTTGTGAAAAACGTAACCTCACGCTGGTCGGTGTAACGCACACCAACAAGCGCGGTGACGCGGCGGCGATAGACCAGATACAGGGCGCGTCGAGCATCGCCGGGGCTTGCCGCGCCGCGTGGCTGTTCACACGAGACCCAGAGTCGGACGACGAGCACGCGCACATGATGACGTGCATCAAGAGCAACCTCAGCGACAAGCATGACGGTCTCAAGCTGCTGACCGTGGCAAGAGAAGTCAACAGCGAAGTCGGCAAGCATCCCATGATTGTCTGGGGCGACGGAACCAAGATGCAGGCGGACGACGCCAACCAAGCCATCAAAGAGAAGCGCGAAACCAAAGGCGGCAAGCGCGAAGTCGTCAGGTTGGCGATCACCGCGATGCTCGCCGACGGTCCCAAGCTGTCAATGGACGTGTATGCGGCGCTTGAGAAGCAGGGGCATTCGTCCGACACCGCGAAGCGTGCGGCGGACGATCTCACACAGGAAAGGGAAATCCTTCGCCGCAAGAAAGGCGAACGCTGGTATATGGTGCTCCCAGAGCATCTCTACGAGTTTGAGCAGCCCGCGAAGCCAGAGGTTCTCATCGTTATGTCGGGAGGGGAACTGTGAGCAAGAATGCACATCCCTGTGTGCTGCATCGTTGCATTCTTGCATCCTTGATTATAATTTTACTACATTATTATTATAACAAAGGACTTAGCTCAACAAAGCAAGAATGCAAGGGTGCAAGAAAGCAAGGATGCACGGTACAGAGTTCTGCATTCTTGATCACGCTTCCGTGATGAGCATCCGCATTGTGGCTTTTCGGCGAAGCCGACGCGCCGCCCGGTTTTGGCGGCGCGGGAGTAATCACAATTCCCGCCCCTTATTCAGAGGCGGATTGGGGCGTAGGGAGAACCTACGACTTGGTCGCATGCCAACGTACTCCAGTACGTTGAGTGAAAGCCAACATGGAACACCGCCTCAAAGTTTCGGGCGGGCGTGGTGCGCGGAGAAGTTCCGCGACAGAGTAAACCCCACCTAACAGTGAGAGGCGCTCCTGAATCACCGCTCGGATTAAAGTTTGCGGCGCATGGTCCGTTGCGAGATGCGTGGCTATCAAGCCGGGGCTGAACGACACGATGGCGTCACCGAGTTTCGGAGAACAGGAAACACCGCCGCAATGATTCGCTGTTTTCACGAACCGAGCACCGGAATCGACGTTTCCACGCTCTGAATCCCACCCCATGCGTTAGTTGACCCTCTTTGTTGAAAGAAGACGTTCAAGCGTCGCGCATCACAAGTAACTAAGTCTTTTGTTTTCAACTCCAAGCCAGTCCAGCCGCGCCGAGCCTTCCGATTTTTTTCCGGGAAGCCGGTGGCACTGCCCCCCACGCCCGCCGCTTGCCAGCTTAGCGGTTGATTAGAAAATAATCGAAGAGTAAACCATTCCGTTTTCCGACTATGAAGTATTAGACAGAAGCAGAACAGCAATCAGGAGACAGCATGGCACCACTTGTGACACCGAAGCTCCACGGCAACACTAGCACGATCCTCATCCGCCACGGCGTGTCCATCACGCCCGAGCATATCTTCGGAGTCCCCGTGGACTTTCCCAAGGGAGAACTCCTGTCCGTGTCCCTCGTCCGCCGCGTGGAGCTTGCGCTCCTCGGCTTGGGCGTGAACCGATTCGAGGATTCCAACTGGCACGCCGATGTCCATCCCTACGGTATGTATGACCTGCTGTCCGGGCTATCGGAGGCGCAGGCTGCCGAGCACAACGTCCGAAAACTTTCCACCAAGCTGCCCGACGCCGCCGTCATCTTCGCGTTCGGCGTCCGCTGGGATGTCTCTGTGCGCCACCGCGACGCCAGAATCTACGGCCCCAAGTCCGACCCCAACAACGTCCTGCTGGTCGATCTGACGGAGAAGGCATGAGAAGTCAACCTTTCGCCTATTGTTCGCTGGCGAGCCTTCTATTAGCAGCAAAGGCATAACCTGATGATGGAAGGAAAGTACAGGGACTACGTGGTTCGCAAGTACATCAGGGCTAGGAGCGTGCAGGAAGCCTTGAATTTGGAGTCGGATTACCCGGTCATAGAAGTCAACGACATGAAAGAGAAGCCCGAAGTCCAGAACGACGAGGTCGTCAACGCCGTAGGGTTCTCGGTCCCCCTCCCGGTGGACGACGAGGAACGCGAATGATCGAGATCAGGCCCGACCCGCAGAACCCCGAGCGCCTGATCCTCACGGCGACTGTCACGCTGTTTCTTGAGAAGACGCTTCTCGCGTCCCTCGGCAAGGAGCTTGAGGAAGCGATCACGGAGCAAGCCAAGAAAGATTTGCAGTCCAAGGCTCTGAGGAAAGAGATTCGGCAACTGGCTACGAAAAAACTCGTGGCGATGCTTGAGATTAAGGGAGAAAAAGAATGAGCACTCTGAGGCATGGCATGACGGGGAGCGTAGAGTATTCCGCTTACCGCAACGCCAAGCACCGTTGCAGCCCCGGATGGCATGATCACGAGAACTACTACGACAGGGGCATCCGTTTCCTGTTCGTATCTTTTGAGGAGTTCTTCGCCGAAGTAGGTCCGCGACCTGAGGGCAAGTTCTCCAGCGGGAAACCTCATTACCTACTGGATCGCAAGGACAACAACGGCAACTACGAGCCGGGCAACATCCGCTGGCTGCGTGCAAGGGCGTCCGCCAATAATCGTCGCCAGACCACGGGCACAACTTACACAGGCGAGGCGAAGGCAAAGATGAAAGCCGCTTGGGTTTTGAGGAAGGCACGCGGCGAGCAGCCGTGGAACAAAAGGAGAAAAAATGGCTAACGAATTTAGCAACGGATCGACTGGGGAATACTGGTCAGGTTTGATCACACGGAAAGAAGCACAAGATGTTTTTGACCAATATTCCGTAGTGCTGGTCGGTCTCAAGGAGAGCCAACTCAAATTTGAGTTCGTTGTCGGGTACATCCTTGACCGCTTTGAGGTTACACCCGCACAAATCCAAGAGTACATGGATCGCAAGATGCAGGAGCACCTCGCCGCGCAGAAGTCGGAGGATAGCACCATTGTTAGTTGATCGTTTGGCGACACCCGAGGACATCGAGAAGATACGCGCCGGGAGATACCGCGAGCTTTACGGCGAGGACTGGGAGAAGGACTTCGTCCGCGTGTTCGGCCCGGACTGGCGCTCTCTCTCCACGAAACAACGCGCCGCCCTGCGCCGCGCTGAGGAACGCCGCCTCCGCAAGGAAGCTAAGGAGAGTGACGCATACGTGACTCCTTTTATAGAAGGCACGGTTCCAGCCTATATCGGCAAAAAAGAATTTGCCCGGATGATCGTCACCCGGCTTAGGGATTCCGAGCTTAACGACACCGCGTTCGTGACGCTCGCCCAGATGTACATGAGCGTTCGCGGCTGGAAGCTCAAGCCCGGCAAGAAGGAACAGCCCCCCGAACCCGAGACTGACTTCAACGAGAAGATCAGGGAGCTTGAGGCGAGGGAAAGCTAAGGAGACTTATGGACAATTCTATACTTAACGGAAAAAAGAGCGGCAAGAAAGTCAAGCTCGTGCCCGCGTCCAAGGGCCACAAGCCCAAGGGTGCGCACGGCCGCGCAGCGGTGAAGGAACTCGGTCGGACAAAAACGACTGGCAACTTCAAGCGCATCGAAGCCGCGAAGGGCAAGGGCGCTGCGATTGCCGCGTTCCAGAACGCCAAGAAAGCGCACGAAGGGAAGTAATTTTTCCACGGGAAGAACTGGCGAACGGGTCTGGCCAGCGCACATCTTCCTACACCCCGTGAACGCGGGTGAGACGGCACCGTGGAAAAAGACCCTCAGCAACACAGGAACCCAGTGACAAGCATCACCCCCCAGATGGCAGAACGTCTTGAGGTACGCAGGCGCTGCCGCACAGACCTCCAATTCCTTTCCGAGATGATGGGCTATGATTTCGTCCCCGAAGTCCACGACCTCTTGTGGGCGCAGTTCTTCAAACCCGATCCCTCGAAGCCTTGGGCGCAGCAAACCTACATAGTCAAGCGTTTGATCCTCTGGGCACGCGGCCATTATAAGACCACCGCGATCATGGTTTTTATCGTCTGCCTAATTTTGAATTTCAGTGACATCAGAATTTTAATAATGCAGGGTTCCGTCCCGACTACCAAGACGCTCCTGCACCAGATCAAGTGCCACTTCAACGGGGAGAACCCCAATTCCCGCATCCCCGAACTCTTCCCCGAATTTTGCGTCCTGAACAAGCGGCTGGGCACAGCCATGAACTTCACCGTGCCGTGCCGCGTCAACAAAGGTCTCGCGCAGGCGACCGTCACCGTCGCGTCTTCCAAGAGCATAAAAACCGGACAGCACTACGACATCGGATTTTTTGACGACCTCGTGAACGAGTCGAACTACAAGTCCGCCCCGCAGCTCGCCAAGGTCAAGACGGATTTCATGCTGTGCATGCCGCTTCTTGACAATCCCTACTTCGCCGTGGTCAGCGGCACCCGCTATGCCTTTGGGGACTTGTACGAGGAAATACAGCGCCACAACAAGGGCGAATGGCAGATTTCGATCACCGACTGCTGGAAGGACGGAGACCCCGAGAAGGGGCCGCGCTTCCCGCAGCAGCCTTCGCGCCTCGATCCGAACAGGCTCGTGGGATTCACCACGGACAGCCTTCTCAACATGCGGGATGCAGACCCCGAAATGTTTTGCTGCCAGATGCTCAATAGGCCCGCGCAGCGCGGCGGACAGAAGCTCACCAAGGCGTTGCTGGAGTCCGCGCTCATAAATCCCGAAGACGCACCACCGCTCTCGGCGGCGATATTTTTCATCGACACGGCAAGCACCACGAACGAGTGGAGCAACGAGTCCGTGGTCATCGTCGGCAAGCACGACCAGATGATGACACAGTACGTTGTGGACTGCGCCGGGGGCAAGTGGGGAAGCCCCGAGCTTGCGCAGTCCATCATCGAGATGGCGCTGCGGCACAGACCGGAACGGATTTTCATCGAGAAGACGCCCACATCCGTGGTGTTCACGGAGTTCCTTAAGCTGATGTGCAAGTACCGGGGCATCTACCTCCCCATCGAGCTTCTGAAGCGCGACGGGCAGCTCGACGCGAAAGACATCCGCATCGCGTCCATCGAGCCGATGATCAAGATCAAGAAGCTCCGCATCTTCCGGGGCATCCGCCACTGGGACAAGATCGTGGAGGAGTGCGGCAGGTGGCCGGGCGGGAAGAACACGCTCGACGACTTCCCTGACACCATCGCGCTGATGGTCAAGACGCTCGGCGGCGAGACGCTGATGCAGACGATCACGAGAGCGCCGAGCAACACGATACTCGCGATAGCCGCGCAGGTGCAGGCGGAGGAAGACTCAATCGCGAAAGACCCGCTGCCTGACGACGGGATGGACGGGTTCTACTTCTAACCTACCCAAACCTATAGAGAGACCTTATGGCAGACTCAAAGTACAACCCGGACAACGAATCCAGCGTGAGCAGCTTCCGCAGCCTGCCTCAGGCTATTGATCCCTCGCTTGCCCAAGACCCCATCATCGCACCCGAAGACTTGGCCTTTTCGGAGGAAGAGTTCGACGACCAGACCGCGCTCGGCATCGTCCTCGCGGACGTGCAGACTACGGTGGCATACCTGCAATCCAAAGCTTTGATGCCCACAGGCATCGACCTCGCGGACGACCTCATTCGTGCATATACAAAACCCCGCATCTGGCCCGACGGAAAGCCGAAGGCCAACCTGCCTATGCACGTCGTCTTGGAGGCAATCGAGAAAATCCTGCCCGTGCTTTACATGTCACTGTTCGGGTCAGGGCGCAAGGTTCCGTTCATCCTTGAGCCGCTCGGCAACACCACGCCGGAGGCCGCACGCGCCAAATCCGATGTCCTCTGGTGGGCGGTGAAGCAGGCGAACCTCAAGGAGGAGATGCGCCTCACGATGAAGACCTGCCTGTCCTACGGCTTCTGCGTCGGATGGAGCGGCTGGGAGTCCAAGGAAATCCGCAAGAAGGTTTACACGAACACGAACGGCAAGGTTACGGGCAAGTGGAAGGAAGTCCCGATGAACCTCCCCACGTATTCAAACATGCCGCTGAAGAACATCGGCTTCGACTCCGCGTGCTACCAACAGAACGTTTATACCGGAGCAAAATTTGTTTTCAAGCAACTGATGATTGATGCGAACGACCTGCACGACATGCGTGCGGATACTGAGCACTACAAGAACATTCCCGACGACGACCAGCTTCGCGAGATACTTTCCCACAAGAACGAACCTACCGAAGATTCTCTCGCGGCAGACAAAAGAGCGACTTGGCGCGAGTTCCAAGCCTCCATTGACGCGGACGCCACGAGCAAAGACCCGCTGATGCAGCCGCTTGAATATATCGAGTACCACTCGAACGACCACGTGTTCGGCGTGCTCCAGCGGAAGATCGTGATCAGGAACCAAGCGAACGAGAAACGGCACCTGCCTGCACGTAGTTGCGCGTTCATCGACATCCTCGGGAGCGCATGGGGTTTTGGTATAGCGCGTCTTTTGGCCGGGGAGCAGAGATTACAAGTCGGCGTCGCATGCAACTGGGTTGACTCTCTCGCCCTCGTCTTGAATCCCGTCTACCAACTTATGAAAGGTTTAGGACCCGGAACTCAAAATGTTCCAGTGTCGCCCGGCAAGGTCATCAACCTCAACGGAGAACTGAAGCCGCTGCTCACGCCGGACATTTCCATGCCCGCGATGGGTGCTATCGAGTCCTCTGAATCCCGCGCAGCGAAGAGAGTCGGCGCGAACGGCGGGGACATGATGCCCAAGCAGGCATTGCGCACCGGAGCCGGGGTGAACGCCTTGACAGGCGACGTGGTCCAGCGCCTCCAGTATTTCTTGGAAATATTTGTCAACAACATCTACATCCCCGTCCTTGAGGAGTTTCTGGAGGATTGCTTCGACCAGCTTCAGCCCGAGCAGATCAACCACATCCTCACCGAGGAGCAGGGGAAGGCTTGGGAAGGCGACATCGCCGACGTTTACAACGCGCAGTGCTCGGTCGATGTCATCGCCGGGGCGAACCTCATGGCACGCCAAGCCGCCGCGCAGCTCCTGCCCATGATCCTCAGCACAATGTCCTCGTCCGCTGTGCAGGATGCGCTACAGGTCAAGGGCGACTACTTCGACTTCGAGGAAGTGTGCAAGGAAGCGTTGGACATATTCGGCTGGGACTTGGACACGCTGTTCCACAAGATGACCCCCGAAATGCTCCAGCGCATGAACCAAAAGAACCAAGCGATGTCCGCCGGAGTCGCTGCGGCGAACCTACAGAATCAAAAACACGATAACAAACTTTCGGAGATAAACGAAAAAGGAACAGTTGAGGCGGGCGTTTCACTCGTAAAAACCGCCGTGAAAGGCAACGCGGACGCCGCTGGCGCGGAGTTGCAAAGCTTGGGTCAGGGAAGCGGTGAGGAAGAGGGAGGACAGTAATGCCTACGGAACTTGAACGTATTTCAGCAATCAGGATCGCGCTCGCCCCCATAGTGGGGACGCCGGGCTGGTTCTACGTGAAGAAGATCGCGGACAACGTCGTGGACGCAGCCAAGGATTCAATTCTTGACGCCGAGACGCCCGAAGAGCGCGAGGAACTTGCGCTGAAAGCGACCGCCCTCAAGAAGGGCTTCGCGGAACTTTTCAAGGGTATTGAGTCGCTCACGTCTTTCGAGGAACGCGAGGAAGACGACGATTGGTACGCAAACCTGAATTTTGAAGCTGAACAAGGAGAATAGTATGCCAGAGACAAAAGCATTCGATCCAGAGACCGCACCTCTTGAAGAACTCCGCGCTATGGCGCTGGCGGAATCCGAGAAGGCGGAAGTCGCCGAGCCAGAAGTCCGTCCCGCAGCCAAGGCCGAGGTTGTCATCGCCGATGATCCAGACCACCTCGTGATCCCCACCGATGAGGCCGAGGAAGTAGCCGAGGAAGAGGAAGAGACTGAGTACATCGTCCGCCGCGAAATAGACCTTGGCGACGGTTCCGGCGTGCAGGTATTTTCCGGCAAAGGCGCGACGCAGGCGGAAGCCTACGAGGCATACATCGACAAGATCAACGCGGCGCAGGCCAGCGCTACTCGCAAGATTCGCGAACTGAGCAAGCAGGTCAAGACCGAGAAGGTGCTGACCGACCAAGAGAAGGCTGACATTGAGTATGTCACTCGGCAGAGGTTCCAGAAGGAACCCGAGAAAGTCGTCGAGGAGCTTGTGATCCAGACTTTGAACAAAGCCGCTGCCGGAAAAGCGCGCAGCGACCAAGCGCAGACAGATTTTGTTGCTACGCACCCCTTATTTGTAACCGATCCCAAGACGGGAAACGGCGACAAGATGCTGGCGGAGTTCGCAAGACTCTACCCTGATGCCACCGAGTTCACGGAAGCGGGATTGGAAAAGGCTTACCAAAGCCTGAGTTCCAGCGGATTGCTGGTTCTCAGGAGTGAGGAAGCGGACGCGGCCACGGAAGCGGAAGTCAAGGCAACTGAGCGTATTGCCCAGCCCAAGACGGAAGCTACGCAGCCACGAGTCAGCCGGAAGGCAAGCACGGTCTCCCCGAGGGGACGCCCTGCACCAGTCGTGAAAACGGAGCCTACGGAGGACGAGCTTTATGCCATGCCAATGGATAAGCTTCGCCGCCTCGCGATTGACGCCGACAACAAGGCGCAAGAGTAAGCCCGAAGCCCGCCGCACGGCAAAAGCCACCCGAACCTCAAGGATGAATTTATGGCTTTGCCAACAGCAGCCTCAGTAGTCTCAAGCGGTCTCGCGGCCTATCCGACGATTTTTTACGATAGGACCGCGCTCGACACCCTGTATCACAACTTGTTTTTCTATTCCAGCACCGACCTCAAGGTCATGCCCGATATGTCGGGCGTCGCCATGCAGCTCTTCGGCTACACCGCGATGGTTGCCAACACCGTCCCAGCGACGGAAGGCACACCCGGCGTGGGTCAGACCGTGACGCAAGTCCCGGCGGTTTTGAACCTCGCGAACTACGTCGATTACATCAGCTACTCCAACAAGGTGAAGCTCACAGCCATCAGCGACACGGTGGCCGAGGGTTCAGCTTTGCTCGCTTTTAGGGGCGCATACTCGGTTGACACCGTCATCCAGAACGCCTACATCGCGGCGGCCAATGCGACCCCGGCTGACTACATTAAGGTCGCAGACGGTTTTTATATGACCGCCTCGCTCTCACGCCAAGCGGTGTGGAAGCTCCGTGCCTTCGACGTGAAGCCCAAGGCCAACGGCCTATTTTTCGGGATCATCCACTCGCTCAACGCCTATGACCTTGTCAACGACGCTACGGCGGCTGGTTTCACCGACCTCCAGAAGTACACGGAGAGCCTCGCACCGGACAACCCGGCCCTCGCCGGAATCCGTGGCGCTCGTGTAGGTAACGTAGGCGGATGCGAATTTTTCGAGTCGAACGCCGTCACCGTGACGCCGGGCTACGCGGGATCGCCCCCGAAGAACGGCTACAACGTCTACGTGATCGGACATCAGGCGTCAATTTCGTCCAGCCTCGGCAAGACGAACCTGTCGCAGAAGAACTTCACAGTTGTGACGCGCAACTTCCCAATCGGTTCTAACTCTCTGGACCCCGGCGGATTGATCGCTGCGGCTTCGATCTACAACTTCTTCTTCGGCTGCATCATCGCGCCGCAGACGGTCGTGGGCACGGACAAGTTCAGAATTATTCAAGTGGAGTCGTCCATAGGCTGAAAAAACAACTTTTGTGACTTTCTCAGTATTAGACAGAGAGGTCACAAAATGTTCATCTACAAAATCACGAATGCCGTCAATGGAAAGATTTACATCGGGCAGCACAAGGGCGACAGCTTGCAGAAGTACCTGTGGCAGAAGTTCAGTCATGCTCGCAGTAAGAAATCTATGGGGTCGCATCTGTTCAACGCCATGCGGAAGTACCCCAAAGATGCTTGGAGCATAGAGGCTCTCGCCGAGGTTCACGGCGAGAAGGCAGTGCTTGACAGCCTTGAAACTTTTGTCATCACCGTCTTTGATTCCCGCAACCCCGAACGTGGTTACAACATCTGCCGGGGCGGCGAAGGACGAACGGGACCACACACCGCCGAGACAATAAAGCTAATCGGCGAGAATTCAAAGAAGATGTGGACGAACCCCGAGACCGTGGAAAAGATGCGGGTGAGAACAACCGCAACCGCAGATAGGCAACGGGGCGTCCCGAAGAGCGAAGAGCACATAGGCGCTATACGGGAAGCGATGCAAGACCCGAAGGTTCGGAAACATCAAAGCGAGGCAGCGAAACAACGCTTCGCCGAGGGCAGAGGCAACTTGCACGATGCGGAGACCGAAGCCAAGAGATTAGAGGCTTGCAGAACTCCAGAGTTTCGAGCCGCAGTGGCGGCACGGAGTAAAGGGAACTCGTGGAAGAGAGACTGGTTCGCGAAGCAGGAAAAGAAGCCAGCATCTCCAGTCCTACCGCACGTAAACAAAGGTAGGAAGTTTTCTGATGAGCATCGCCGCAAATTGAGCGAAGCCCGAAAACGTGTAGTGGCACAAGGAGCAACAAACATTTTATGAGCAGCCCAATCTTTATCTACTTTCTCGCCGACGGGGAAATCTGGGTTTCAAATGACATCCAGAAGTATCCGCCCGTCCCGCAGTATCCCGATGTCTCGCCCGGATTGCCCGGCACGATTGATGCCATCTTCAAGATCAGCGGCGAAGTAAAGTACCAGCAGCTCGGAACCATCGTCGGGCAAATCCTGATCTCCTTCAACGACGCTGTGGGCACGGAACTCGGCGCGGCTGCGCCGTACGGAATTTTGGCCGCCGCTGGAATCACGAACGCCTCGGCTGCCACCACCATCGTCCCGAATCCGCCCGTCGTGATAGGTTCTTTCCCAACGACTTCTATCACGGGGTTCAACCCGCCGCTCGCTACCATCGACAACACGGACGCTGCCGCAGCTCAGGCCGCTGCTCTTGTTGCCTACAACTACTATTCTTCACTGACATTCACTTCCCTTGGCGGATCAATCGACTTGAGCACGTCCAACGGAAGCGGTGGAAACGTCTACACGCCCGGAAATTACAGTTTCGGCGCTGCTTTGATGTCCACGGGTATCGTCCTCAACGGCGCAGGCACATACATTTTCAAGGGATCGTCCACGATCAACCTTGCGTCAGGACAGTCGATAATCCTGACGAACGGAGCCACGGCGTCGAACGTCGTCTGGCTGGTCGGTTCGTCACTCACAACGGTCGCTAACAGCAACTTTGTCGGCACGATCCTTGCCAACACATCCATCACGCTCGGCGGCGGCACGCTCGTCGGTCGCGCTCTCGCAGGCGTCGTTACGAGTTCCGGCGCGGTCACAATCGCAGCCAGTACGGCGATCACTTTGCCAGAAGCCACCGGCGCTGCGAACGCAGTCGGGACTCTGCAAAACGTGGGCATCAACAACGCGGCAACCCTTGTCACCCGCTACGGACTAACGGGCGGCAACGGGCGCAACGGAATTGAAATAGTCTAAGGAGACTCTATGTCAATCGCAGCACCAGCAACATTCACGATCACAGGCGGAGCGACACTCACGATCAGCGTCACGTGGAGCGTCGCCCCGGTGACCTCAACGATGGTCATCAACGGGCACACGTATCCGCTCAACGCGGTGTTTGACAACCCGGCGAACGTCATCGCCGACATTGAAATCGCCGCGTCATGCTCGCCGTACTTCGCCGGAAAAGTTCTTCAGGCGTTGCAGACGGTCATCGGCGCATACGACATTCAGGCCAACCAAGCACAGGGCCTGCCGCTCAGTTTCGCAATCGCCTAAATCTCTTCGTCAAAAGAGGGGGAGTCTCAGGGACTCCCCAGTAGTCCAGCAAGAGGGAACATGGAATTTGTCACGCCGTCAGTCTACATTTTGTCCCGCCTCACAGCACCCGAAAGCACCAACGAAGTAATGCGTGCGCTCGGGATGACGCCGCTCCACACGGTTTTCGTGCACGATCTTCTCGACCTTCCTCTGGCCTTGTGCTTCCTGCTGCCCCACGAGGTGCTGAAGACGCACAGCGAAAAAGATTCGATCATATTAGCGCAGGAGATATTCCAAGAGACGGACATGCCGTGCCTTGTCATCGGCGATGCCGCGCTCTTGGACTGCCTGTACGTGGACGGGCGAAGGGAATCGGTGAACGTCTGATGGCTAACAGCAGATTGAACAGGCAGCTCGGCGACACATTCTTGGACGAGAAGGAATCCGTCGCTCGCGAGCGCGAAGCCTTGATGAAGCTGAGGGAGACGCACAAGCCCCACGGCCAAGAAGAGATGACAGCGGAGCGGAGCAAAGGTTCCGCGATGCACTACTCGGAGCTTCTCGTCAAGCTGAGGAGGCTATGCCCGCGTCTCACGGTTCGTGACGGCATAGAGGGCAACGTCGCCCTGTACAGACCGAAGACCGAGAGCGAGATGATGACGGACGGCTACGACCTCGCCGTGCCCCAGTGGTACAACGAGGAAAAATACGTGACCGGACTGCCCAAGGCGGGCATCCCCGAGTGGGGACATTTCGTCAATGACACGGACGGTGTCGCAGCGCGTGAACATAGGGGCTGGCGCTCCGTGCTGATGACGTTCATCAAAACCGGCATTTGCACCTACAAGCAGGCTGTCGCGGAGTTCGGCGACCCGGCGGAAGACCAGCGCAGCACATTTTGGTTTGAGCAGATGCAGGAATACAAGACAGGCAAGAAGGAGAACAGGAATGTCTGACGAAAAGGATAAGAGCACAGGAATCACCAAATCCGACCTGAAGGAAATCCTCGCGGCGGTCGGGGCGCAGAACGCGGAGCAGCTTAAGGAAATCATCGCGGAACTTAAGAAGCCCACGGTTCTTGAGCAGCAGGAGATTGACAAGCAGGCGGCCTTGCAGCTTTCGCTCAACGCGGAGCGCAAGGACAACGCCGGAGCCGTCCTCGCCCAGATGCAACAGAAGCGGGACAACCAGTTGTATTGCAGCCACAAGCATCCGGCGGCGCACGGCGGGCACAGCCACGGCGTGCACATCACGGAGCCTCGGGACCCCAACGGGTACATCCTGTGCCAGAAGTGCCAAGCCGTCGTCCGCCCCGGCGTCAAGCCGCAGGGCTACACTGGCGGGGACATCTACGACACAAGGCTGTTCAACACCATGATCCAAGAGTTGCCCTCGAACAGGCTTTTTGAGTGATTTTGGAACCCTTTAATGAGGGTTCCAGATGCCTTTCACCAAGACGCTTCAGTCGGTCTCTAATTTCTGTTCAACGCACGCCGATCTGCTCCCCCTGAGTGGGATCGGCGGGTTCAGTAATGAACCGTTTTTGACAATCGTCAATCTGGCGTTGTCCGACCTCATCACCGAGGAGAACAACTGGAAAATCAACAGGGCCGAGATGCCCTTCTTCGTGACCTGCCCGCAGAAGCAAGACCAGCTTTTCGCTGGTGCTTGCGCCTTCAGCCTCGGCTCCACGGCGCAGGGCTGGGGGGTAGGACTCGCTTCCAATTCCGCTGTCACAGTAACAGGCGGAGTCGTGACAGTCACCTTTCTCGAAAACCACCGCTTCGCAGTCAACGATGTCATCTATCTGAACGGCCTCACGATGACCACGGGCGTCGCATCGTATTACAACTCTGTCTTCACCGACACAGGCAAGCTGTCCACTTGGTCGCAGGGCTACACGATCACCAGCGTCAGCTCAAACTCGGTGACCTTCGCGGCTGGGAATGGCCAGAACAACGGCGACGCCGGAGGTTCCCCCGGAATCTTCGATTACTTCGCCCTCTCGCAAGGAACCGTGACACAGACCGTGTCGCAGTCTTCGCCGCAGTACGGCTATGGCATCGACACGTACCGCGAACTGCTGAAGAGTCCGCATGTACAGAATCCCCAACAGTTCGCTGTCCTGTTCGACTACCAAAACGGAATCCTGAAGATCAGGGCGTACCCGTGCCCCGGCTCGACGACTTGGTCGGTCTATCTGGTCTACCAAAGGCAAGCGCCCACGAAGACATCCCTCGCCGACAACTGGTATCCGTTCCCCGACAACTACAGCGAGGTCTACATCCAGTCGGTCATCTACAGGATGTACCGCTGGCTGAACTCGCCGCAGCAGCAGGTCGAGTATTTGAAGTTGCAGGACGCGATAAAAAAGGCCCAAGGGGCCGACGACACCGAGGAAACCTCCGTGTCGCTGCAACCCGAAGAACCGCTGATGGGCTTGACCGGCGACAACTGGTTTGGGTGGTGAACAAGGAGAAGACATGGCTCTGAAACGCAAGGCAAAGAACGACGAACTCGAACCGAAGCCGCCGAAGGAAATCGTCGGCACCGAGTACGAGAACGAACACAATTTGGATGGATGGGTTCCCTCGGAAGACCCATTCGAGGGGCGTTGGGTAGACACCGATGATGAATGCGATGAAAAACATGGTTCATCCTAACTCAATCGAAATGGAAGAAGAGCGCGAACCCACTGTCTCCGCTCACGACCATAAGGGCGAAGAGGGCGACCACGATGCCATCGCGGAAGTCGTGCAGGAACACGGCCCGGCTTTCCGCGTTGAGCACAGGGAACACGACGGCAGCCACGAGGTTCACTCATTTCACGGCAAGGACGGCAAGCTGGAACACAGGCACCACAGCTACAACCATCCGACCGTGAAGCACACCCTTGAGCACCACAGTTATACCAAGGACGAGGACGGTCTCGCGGCAAAAATCCAGAAGTAAGGACAGACTGTGGCAACACCAAAGACACCCGAACCGAAAATACTTTCGTTCTTCAGCAAGGGCCTCGTCACCAATCGCCAACCCCTGTTTTCCGCGTTAACAAACATCGGAATCCAAGTCGCGAAATTCGACGACGCCCTTATTGACGGCGTGAACATGGAGAGCACTGATAGGTACACAGTGCAGCGCCGCCCTGCGTTCACGAAGTATTGCTCGGAACCCTTGCAGTCCGGCGAAGTTCCCCTCGCGTTCTACTCGGTGAAAAATTTGCAAGGTGTCGTCAGCGTCATCCTCGACACCAACCTCGCTGTGTACTGGCTGACTACAACGCCGCAGGGGACTCCGCCGACCTCCTATCACGTCATCCTGAACAAGTCCACATCGAACCAAGCTTTTTTACAAACAGTTGGGAACATCACATATATCAGCGACGGTATGGATTTCGTGAAGTGGAACGGCACGACCATGGCTCCGTGGGGCATTGACGCGCCTCCCGTGGCTCCGCCCATCATCTCCTCCACACTCCGGTACCCCGGATCGTGGATAGCAAGTTTTCCGTATCTCGCGGGCACCACGATTCTGGACGTGAATGGCTCAATCGAATATTGCACCCAGCCCGGTTTGAGCGGAAAAACCTTTCCTGTCTGGAATACCACGGTAGGAGCATCGACTATTGATGGTCTCGCGACTTGGGAGAACGTAGGCAACGCCCAATTGTATTGGATCGCGTCAAACCCTTACACGGTTCCCACCGTCATCACGGACACAAATTCCAATCTCCAGCTTGCGACCGCCGTGACATCGGGTGGAACGTCGGGCACTGGTGCTCCTGTTTGGAATGAGGTTCGCGGCGGCAGTACAACCGATTCTGGGATCACGTGGCTGAACATCGGCCCCGCGCTGGTCTGGGCTTACGTCGGATGGTCCTACGTCTACGCCTACCGCTGTGTGTCCGGCAACTTGAGCACGTCGTCCCCCATCTCCGTGCAGACCGGCCCGATGATGTCATCGCAAAGCCTGTCACCCATCACCGTCACAGCTTACGTAATCGCGTCGAACGTCATCACCGTCACCGCCGTAAACAATTTCGAGGTAGGGCAGTCGGTCACATTCAACGGCTTTCCTAATTCGACGTTCCTGAATGGTCAGACTGTCATCGTGGCTTCGCTGGTTGGAAGCCCCGGCGCGTACACGGGCTTCACTGCTGTTTTCGCGAATCCAAATGCCGCAGCCTCGGAAGTCGGGCAGGGATACCCTGTCATCCTGACCCTAACTGGAACTGGGAGCAGAGACCCTGAGTGCAACAGCGTCGCGAACATCACAGGCGTGACCGTCCTGAACGACGTGGTCACGATAAATGCCATAAATAATTTCGTTCCGGGATTGAGCATCTATTTTTCCGGGTTGGTCAACGCGACCTTCCTGAACGGGCAGACGCTTTATGTCGCCAGCACGAACGCGATTGCTCCGGGGAGCGCTACGCAGTTCACCGTGAATTTGCAGCAGGCTAACTACGACCTTGCGCCGGATACCGGCACGGGGACTTTTTGCGCGGTGGAGATTTATCGAATAGATGACGGCGGCGGCGTATATTACTTCGACAATGCCGTCGTGAATCCTACCGGCCCTCCGCTTTCATCCTACGACTCGGGATCGCTGCTCGCTGGCTCCGGCGTTGACTCGGGCATGCCCGGTTCCCACGTGTGGGCTAATCCCAACAACGTCACGTCGCCGTCGAGCTACGCCACTGTCACGGTGCCGTCATCCGGCTCGGGCGGCGCGTTCAACATCGCCCAAAGCGCCACGGTGGGCGGCTGCTTCACCTACAATGGTGGTGGCTCGCCCACAGGCCCGGCTCCGTCGAGCGTCACGTTGCTGATGCCCAACGTTGTCGCGGGCGGAAACCAACTGCTGCTTTACGTGTTTTCGCGCACGCAGGAAGTGCTGACGGTCACCGACACGAACTCAAACGCGTGGACGCTCGTGGACACGTATACTTACACGTACACATACTACCCATCTTACAGCGACACCTATACCGTCGCCTGCTACACCTGCCCGGCACCGGGTGCTACCGCCCTGAACATCACGATAGGTTTGACAGCGGACGTGGGGCCGAGCTACTCCGGCGAGACACAAGCTATTGCGATGGAAATGAACGGCCTGACGGCGTCACCAATCGACGTTTTCAACGCCGTCTGGGGGACCGGAACTTCCTTGAGCACCGGCACCGTGACCACGACTAACGCACCCGACGCAGTCATGTCCGTGGTTTGGACTCCGGCACTGAGTGCGGTGCAGCCGACAGGATACGCGCTGGTGGCTTCGGAGTACCTGAACAACGGGTCCTATGTTTCGCAGTTCTCCGCCGCCTACGAAAATCAGACGGCCACGGGGACTTTCACCCCGACATGGACGGACAGTGCATCTGCCTTCTTCTACTTGGGCATGACGACGGCGTTGAAATCGAACTTGGTGACATATTCCGACGCACTGAAAGCCACGACTTTCCCCGAGAGCGTGCCTGCGGGTGTGACGGCTGTCGGAATAAAAGTAACCTTCGACGCTTTGTACACGGGCGCGGCGGGCATAGGCGCGCTATATGTCCAACTCCTGAAGAACGGCAATCCCTACGGGAGCATCAAGACAGTGACTCCGACTTTGTCGAACGTGAATTATACGCTTGGCGGGACGGGCGACCTCTGGGGAGCTATCTGGGTCACGGGAGATTTCCCTCCTTCGACATTGTGGGGTGTGCAGTTCACTGCTGGCATGACGAGCGGAGGCCCGTGGACATTTTCCGTCCGCGATGTCCGCGCGGAAATCTACGGCGAGTACGGCGTCACTACATGGACTTTCAACGATATCTTCCCGGACAGCCAGCTTGACAACGAGGAGGTGGCTCCGCTTGCGCACGCGAACGACCCCCCTCCGGGTTCGCCCGGTTCCCTCGTGCCTATCGGCGGAACGATATCGGCTTTCTGGAGCGGACGCCTATGGCTCGCGGCTGGGAACCAGCTCCTGTTTTCTGGGGGCGGCGACGTAATCAACGGTATCGGGAATGAGTGTTTTCCTCCCGGAAATTCGTGGACTTTCCCCGGCCCGATCACGGGACTCATGCCTTCGGGAGGAGGACTCGTCGTCACGACTTCTTCGCAGTGGTGGGCAATTTTGGGCGGGCCTGAAACCACGACATTCTATCCCGAGAAAGTCTTCGACAATTTCGGATGCCTGAACCCGAACTGCTTGCGGATGGACATGGGCGTCATCTACGTCTACACGAGCCAGAAGCAAGTCTTCCAAGTGCAGGGCACCAACCAAAACGAGGTGAGTTTCTGGATCGCCCCGACTCTGAACGGGCAAGACACGCCGTCCGTGACGGCCAGTGCGTGGAACCCTGCTAACTCCTACCTCGCAGTTCACCGCGAAGGCGAGGACGCGGGCATGTTCCTTTCCAACGACATCGACTCCATGCTCCGCATGAGCCTGCGCTACGGAAATTGGTCAACGATCTATCAGCCGAATCTCGGCACGGCGGCGGGATCTCCGCCCTCAAGCACGCCGCGATGCGGAGCCATTCAAAGCGTCGAGACGCAGCCCGGACAATTCACATTACTCGTGGGCGACACGCAGCCGGGCGGGTTCATCTACCAGCGCAACCTCGACGCCTTCGAGGACGACGGCGGAGCCTATCCCGCCAACGCCATCATCGGGAACATAGTCTGCGCCGAGATGGGCGAGCCGATGGTGCCGCTGCACTTCTTCAGCGGATATTTCATGAACGTGGGCAACGTCCCGGCGGTCAGTTTTCTGCCTAACGAGATTTTCACGACAGACACGAGGAAGTTCACGCCGCTCCCCGTCGTCCAGAACGAGCCTGTGTTCCTGATCCCATCGCAATCACTGATGGCGAAGCGTTGGCCGGTGCTGATGAACCAGAACGCGACGCCGCTGATGGTGAAGCACGTGCAGATCAACGTGGACTTCGGTAGCGACACCGCGAAGAACGAACTGCTGATCGCAGCCCTTAGATTCAGTCACGAGCAGATGACATAATGATAAACAACCCAGTACCGACGCAGCAGTTCGAGTTTCCGACCTCGCACAGCCAAGGTACGCAGAACGCGCAGCTAAAGGCAGCGGGTAAGAGCGCCAACCCGCCGTCCACGAATCCGCAGGCGAAGTCTCCGGCCACTCAGGGGTTGCCGCAGGTGGTGAGCAACGTCTATGTGACTAAGCTAAACATCAGCGTCACGCAGGTGAAGCTCTCCGTGAGCTTCACTCACAACGCGGGCGACACGTATTTCACTCAGGCGCAGGTTTTCATGAAGTACGGCAACGCAGCGCCGATGCTCATCACGAGCGGAAGCAAGTCGCCCATCACGTTCAACGTCGCGAGGACAAAGACGGCGGCGACAGTGATAGTCACGTCGAACGGTAACTGGGGAAGCACCCCGATCAGCCAGTCGCCGTCGAAATCGGTGCTTTTGGTATGAGCAAATTCCAAGCACGCACGGCGACCCCCGAGGACGCGGAGAACTACGTCAAGTGGCTGGAGGACGACAGGAAAGTCACGGTCGTGGACAAGGACGTATACGCCTATCCGACGTGCAATACCGTCGTGGTAGAGCGCGATGGGGAGGTGATCCTTATCGACTCGTTCCACATTGTGATGATCGTGGACGACAAGTTCGCGGTTCGCGGAATCCCGATGTGCGAGGCACTTGCATTGCGCCCCGGCCTGTCCGACGCAGACAAGGTCGAGTCGCTGCGCGAGCTTTACGACGCTCTCTCGAAGATTTGCACCGGCTTAGGGCTGCACGAGATTTGGTGCCAGACTTCCGACCCACGGTTCGCGGGATTCCTGACATTCAACGGGTTCAAGGTAATGCCGCCCGCGATGAAGCTGAAGATAACGGACAACTGGACGGAGAACCCGCTCGCTTTCCTCGTGGCCCAGTGCACCCGCGTGATGGAGATTTTCTGGCATCCCGTTGACGACGAGCACGCCAAGCACCTGTCTGGGTACGGCTTCAAGCCGGTCACGATGCCCATTTTCAGCATGGTCTGGGGCAGCGAGGACGACGATGTGACTCGGACGAAGAAACAAGGGGCACTTTCCGCCTCATAAGTGAGACTTTGATGACAAGAACCTACACCAGCCTCCCCTATTTCCCTATATCCGGCATCGGGATGCCTATGATTTGTTTCAAAGGCGATCCGACCGCCGAAGCTTCCGAGGAGGCGCAGTCAACATTCGACACGCAACTGATGGGAATGATGCAGCAGCAATATGCTAAGCAGAGCGCTATCACTACTTACCTGACCAACCAGATGACTCCGCAGATTTCGGCTGGCGGCATCGGAATCGCGCCGAACGCCTTGGCGGCGGCGAGGACTCAGGCGACGGACACGCTCAGCACACAATACCAAGGAGCGATGAAGTCCGCCGCGTCCAGCGAAGACCAGAGCGGATTGCCGTCCGGCGTAAACGCGCAGATTCAGTCAAGCCTCGGGTCACAGGAGGCGCAGGCCCAAGCCGGGGGGCAGCAGCAGATCACGCTCGCGAACGAACAGCAACGCCAACAGAACTATTGGAACAGTATCAACGTGCTCAACGGTCAAGCAGCAACCGAGAATCCTCTTGGCTACGCCAACGCTGCGACTGCGGGAAGCGGCGCGGTAGCGGGCTTGTCACAAGCGGTGACAGCCTCGAACCAGAGCCAGTTGCTCGGCGCGTTGGGCGGCGTGGCTTCCGGCGTCGGCTCTATCATCGGTGGAAAGCTTGCCGGATGCTGGATCGCGAAGGCTCATTGGAATGGTTGGTTAGACCCCCGCGTCATAAGCGTCAGGCATTTCCTGTTCACCGTATGGGCAAAACACTGGTATGCGAAGCCCGTCCTCAAAGCTTACACGAAGTGGGGTCGCTGGATTTCCGAGCAGCGAGTGTTGGTAACTATGCTCAGTCCTTTGTTTGACTTAGCTTTGAAATCTGCAAGAGAGAGCGGATGCTGATGATTTACTTGGAGTAAGAAAAAGGGGATTTCATAATGGCTGACGTAGCTGTACCAAACGAACAAGACGTTGACACGACGCCGGACACACCCGCAGCGGCTCCCGTAGCTGCATCTGCCGCCCCAGCGCAGGCTTCGCCTATCGGTGCTACTGCCACTCCAGCAGCACCCGCGCAGGATGCCAACGCATCGTACATCGGCGCTATCGACCCGCTGACCGCTCCTCAAGCAGCCGCTACCGCTACCGCTCCGCCTGCTGCGGTAGGAGGTGCCTCGACTCCGGCGAAGCCGAACTTCTGGCTTCAGGTGTTGCAGGGGGCAATGTGGGGCATGGCGGGAGCCTCAGGTTCCAAGCATTTCGGCGGCGGTCTAACGTCCGGCATGGCCGGTGTCGTGGAAGGCCAGCAGCAGCAACTTCAGAATCACTTCGCGAGCGTCCAAGCAGCGGAATCTTACGCTAAAGCTGCCCGCGACGCACGCACGTCGGACCTCGCCAACGAAGAGACCAAGGGAAAGATTCTTGTTCAGCATCAGCAAGCCCGCCAGTTTGCGCTCGACAACGGCGAACCCGATCCCTACCCGGCTTCGGGAACTACTCCCGCAGAGATAAACACGAACGCCATCGGTGCGCAGAACGCGGCGAAAGCAGCGAATGGTGGGATATTGAATCCGGTCACGATCACCAACGATCCAGCAACCAAGGACGACCCCACGCACAATATTAACGCATACACAGTGACGGTGAACTCTCTTCGGACGAATCCGGCGGGTGTTCTTTCTGTTGTTAACAGAAAGCGAGCCATCGATGGCGACGCTCCGTTCGCTACGATACAGGACGCGCTGATGGAAGGTGGCAAGCAAGACCCCGGCAAGAATGCTCAGTGGGTTGTTGGGCAGGCAAACGACTCTTATTCCATGACGCACAGGACATTGCCGTTGGACAAAGACCCGGAAGTGAACGATGCCAAGTCCGCGACGCTCGCCACGCAGATCGAGCGGCTTAAGCAGAACAAAGATTCCGCAGGGAACCTTTCCAAGGAAACATCGCAGGACATCGCACTGCTGGGCGCTCAGAAGGACTCTCTTGACACGGGAAACAAAGCTATCCGTGGCGCGAAGAATGCCGCCGACGCTGCCGCTATTGCCGCGACGGGATCGGCGAAGGCTGCACAAGCGGGCGCGGTCAAGACTGCTGAATCCGCCGCCGCTGAGCCTTTCGTTGAGAAGGAACGTGCATCTCAAGCAAAGCTCCAGCAGGGTCTCATTCAAGCGAATCAGGATATTCAGAGAGAATTCCAGAACAACAAAGACGCGCTCGACAAGACGCAGTCCACTGTCATTAAACCTTGGCAGGACAAGTATTCCGACATCACGGCAGCGCATGCTGCATTTGCGCAGGCAGCCGACAATCCTGTTGCGGCTCAAGCAGCCGTGTTCAAGCTTATCGGCGTCGCGCAGCCTATGGGTGCTCACCGTGTTATGCCCGTGGAAGTTTCGGCGTTCAAGTACCCCGGCGGCATCGGACAGAAGAGTGTGGAAGCTTTCAACGGCTTCCTGCTCGGCAAGCCTTGGACAACAGAAGCCACTGCCGCCGCCAATGCGTTTATCGACGGTCAAGCTGCTGCCGCAGACCAGAATTTGCGTCATGGTGTTGCAGCGACCAACGGTTTGTACGGTTCAAAAATCAACGCTGACACGATCTTGGGAACGAAGGCTGCGGGCGGAAGTGATTTCTTCTCCCAGCACGGTGGCAAAAAGGACTAAATGGCCGATTCAACAAATCCGCTCGGAGCCGGAGTTCCGGCAATGACTCCCCCCTCGCCTACTCAGGTCATGATTGCACCTGACGGATCGAGCGGGGAGGTTCCCGTCGAGAATGTGCAGGCAGCAGTCAACGCTGGAGGCAAGCTCGGAATGCGTATGACTGCACCCGATGGCAGCACTGGCGTCGTTCCCGTGGATCGTGCTCACGACGCGGTGCAAGCCGGAGGCATGCCGTCCGGCATTAAGCCTTCCACTACGGGAGTCTTGCCGTCCGACGCCCCTGCTGGCATGGAATACAACACGCCCGCCGCAGCCGCAAGCGAGTTCGGCGTACCGCAGATGGTCAACTCCGCTAAGCAGAGTTGGGCTGCGGGTCAGGCTCAGCGCGATGCCGAGGCAAAGGTCGTTCAGGACAGCATCGCCTCCATCAAGAAGGGAGACTACGGCACAGCGGCAGAGAATCTTCTTTCTCATATTGCGTCGGGTGCTATGGACATCACCAAGAATCAGATTCAACAGGGCGGTCAGGATTTGGTCAATACCGCCAAGGGCGTCTATCACAATGCCGTGACACCTACGCCGAAGGATCAAATGCTCGGCACGCCTATTATGCCGATGCCCGGCATCAGCGGACTCGCGGAAGATTTCGCCGATGAAGAAGCCGCGAATCCAGCAGCGAAAGGTCCGGGTGTGGTAGCAAGGGTAAAGCAAGCCATCAATCCGAAGGCAGCAACGCAGCCCGGAACACAGTCCACCCTACGCGCTGGCGCTCAAGCCTCGGCTGCGGACGCTGGCATCACAGGTGCGGTTGATACTACGGGTTCCATCCGTACCCTGATGGACAAGCCAATCGCGGACACGGCTAAAATTGAGAAGGGTCTTTACAATACTCTCAACGAATCCGCTGGTACTGACATGAAGGATTTGTTCGATTATCGGGAACAGCTTCAAGATGCTTTGGACGATCCTACACAAATCTCAAATCACAGAGCCTTGGCAAAGGAACTGAGCATTACCGACCAAGCTATTAAAGTTCATTCCGATGAGGCTCTGACTAAGGGTGTCGTGACTCAAGACACTTTGGATCAGGCGAAAGCGGCTACGCAACAGCGGTACGCGATGGAGGAAGGCGCGAAGAAGCTCTTCAACAATGAGAGCACGGTCAGCGGAAACGTGGCACACGGAGTGCCCGAGGAGAGCAACACAGACGCTCTTATCAAGCAGGCGGAATCTATGGACAAACCGTCCAAGTATGCTCCGCAGGGTTCGCCTACACGATTACAGCAGATGTTCGGCAAGGACGGAGCATTCAATTTCAAGCAAGGATTGTACGACGCGCAGAAAGCGGGTAAGACGGTCTTGGCACGCAACGATGTCCTACGGATGGTGGGCAAGGTTGGTGTGGTAGGCAAGCTGTTCAGCCTTGGCGGACTCTAACGCTTTTCCGCGAAATCGACTCCGATCCAAATAAGAGCACCGATAAAGGCAAGTATGGTCAACATGGTGTATCTCCTCTCTATACATACTCAGTATACAGCGGAGGTTCATGTTTTGGCTACCCCAAAAGGGCTTTTTCGTCTCTTAAGTAGAGGAATAAATGGCGACTCAGACACCGCAAATTACGTTGACGGGCACATTGCTCGACTCGGGAAACAACCCCGTGCAGGGCAAAGTTGAGCTGACGCTCGCGAACATCGGCTCCAGCATCCCGCGCATCACGGGGACAGGTATCATCGCGCCGCTAACCTACGTGGCGCTTTGCAACTCCTCCGGCGTTTGGACTTTGGTTTTCTGGGGCAATTTCCAAATTACGCCTCCGGGCACATTTTACGCGCTTGGGATTTTCAAGAACCAAAGCGCGACCGCGCCTGACTCAATCTCGAATTACGCATTCAACACAGCGGGGACATTCGACTTTTCGGAAATCAACCCGCTATCGGAGCCGCCTGTGCCATTCACATACTTAGACGCCGTCATCACCGACCCTACCGGCGTCCAGACCATCGCGTTCTACCCGCTCAACGCGGCTGGCGGATTTCTCGCCAACAACCTGAACCCGACCGTGGGGCACGTGCTGCGCTCCAACGGCACGGCTTTCGTCGATGCCCAGCTACAGTTCTCGGACATTGGAGGAGTCGCGGTGGCAGGTCAAGTGCCCCCTCTTCAGAGTCTCAACGGGGCGGTCACGCCGACGCAGGTTCCGCCGCTTCAGAACTTGCTCGGGGCGGTCACAGCGGGGCAGGAGCCTTCGACCACAGTCAACGCGGTCACGAACGACACAAACATCACCGGAAGCATCTACGCACAAAACTTGACTCTCGGCTGGGCCGGAACCCTCGTGGCGGGACGTTTGAACTCCAATGTCGTCCAGTCTGTCACGAACGACACGAACGTGACGGGGAGCATATCCGGGCAAAACCTCACCCTCGGATGGACAGGAGTTCTTTCCGTCGCACGCGGCGGCTCGGGCACCGGGTCGGCTCCCGTCATCGTGGGCGGGCAGAACATAGCGATCACCGGAGCGTTTCCCAGCCAGACGATCTCATTCAGCGGCATCCTGCCCATCGCCAACGGCGGAAACGGGAGCGCGACGCCGGGCATCCAGCAGGGAACCGGCACGACCGTAACGGGAACGTGGCCGAACCAGACGATCACTGCCACGTCGTTCACGGCAGTCGGATCGCTGACCGCCGTCCAGAACTTGGACGTTTCGACTTTTGCCGGGGCTGACCTCGGGGCAAAAATCAACTCCGCCATCGCGTCGGCTCCCGCCGCTGGCTGCGTTTTGGATTTGCGCAACTTCGCCTCGCCGCAGACCCTTTCGACGGCTGTCAACTTGAACGGGCCGTACAAGCTCTTGGCAGCGGGCATGGTCGTCAACCAAAGCGCCGCGATCACGCTGTCCGGCAACAATTCAGGCATCGTCGGTGTCCAAGGACGTGCGTTTCAACTCGTCAAGGCCGCGTCGCTCGCGGAACAGGTCGTCATTTCCGGCAACGACTGCGTCCTCGACAACATCGTTTTGAATGGCGAGATATCCCTCTCCTACACCGGCAGCGGTGTCGTGATTTCGAGCGGGGCGGCACGCACGATCATCTCTAACTCAAGCATCAACAGCCAGACTTCCTACGGCATCCAGAACCAAGGCTCGACTGACGCGCTCGTCAGCGGATGCTACTTCAACGCCAACGGCGTCCACGCCTACTACGAAAGCGCCGTCGCCGCGCGCACGCGCTTCCAGTCCTGCGAATTTGTTGACGCTTCCACAAGCACCGGCGCGACGATATACCCGTACACCGGCTCGACCTACATGGACGATGTCAGCGTGATCTCGTCGAGCGCGAACATCGCCTTCGACGCCAGCGCGGGCGCTACCGTCAGCATGGTCAACTGCGTCCTCTCGCAAAGCGGAGGCTACAGCGCCTACAAGCACGGTGCCAACTCTTTCATCACGCAGTGCCAGATTTCCGGCGGCGGAACCTCGGGTGCCGTCGTGCAGGCTTCGGGCGGAAACTTCCAGCTTGTCTCCTCCACGGTGACGGGCACGGGCGTCTCGGACGGACTCCTGCTCACCAACCCCGACACGGGGCACATCGTTCGCGGAAACTACATCGTGCAGAATTTCACGTCCAGCGGCAAGGCCGCGATCCACGTGAACGGGGAAATCCTCGGCGTCATCGTAGAGGGCAACTCGATCCTGATGGGCAGCGTGACGGCCACCAACTACGGAATCTGGTGCCAATATTCCGGCTCGGATCATTTCTCGGGGATGCACATTTCGGGGAACAGCATCAACGCGCAGAACGGCACGAACGCCGTCGGCATTTACTGGGACAACACGAACGGCTCGACGAACTCCGTCGGAAACCTCATGGACGGGAACTTCGGCATCGACATCGAGAACGGGATTTTCATCCAAGTGTACGACGCGTTCGGGTATCTCGAAGGAATCATACAGGACAACAAATCCTACGGCGGCGCGCTCGTCACGAACGGAAACCCCGATGGCATCATCTGGAACCAGCCCGAGGACGATTTCACGCTCGCCACCGCGCCCATCGCGGCGTCGTACACGATTTTGAATCTGGAAGAAGTGACGCCGACGAATCCCGTGCGTTCCGCGACGAGCGGCACCGGCGGTCCGGCGGTGCTTCTCTCAGGAAGCTACCGCTCGCTCGTCAACCCCACGGTCGCTCAATACAACAACACAAACGTGACGGGGTTCATCTCGTACGAGTACATCTACACCACGCAAGCGGCGGGTCAATACCTGCTCAACTGGAACGCCACGCTCTGGGCTGCGGGCGCGTCTTCCTCGATGGGTCCGCTTTACATCAGCTACGTCGATCAGCAGACGAACACCACGCGCAGCATCCAGTACTGCCCGGCGTACCTTCTACCGGCGTCGGGGACGGTCACCACTCCGGTGTTCGCAACCAGCAGCAACGCCAACGCCGTGGGCACCGGCCTGCTCGGAATCCCACTGTTCCTCAACTGCGCGGCGGGTGAGCCAATCGGAATCGAATTCTTCATGTCGGGCACCGTGGAGCCGGGGTCACCGCCCGTGACACCCGCATGTAGCCTGAACATCGTCGTGGAGATCAGGTAAATAATTTTTAGGAGAAACAAATGCCACAGTTCGGATCGCCAGTCCCATGCATTCTCGTGAGCGCGAACGGCACGACGTTCGGAAGCCCCGTGCCGATTGTTTTGGTGAGCGCCAACGGAACGCCGCTCGTCTCTGTTCCTGTCACGCCGCAGGTGACGATAATCACGTCAGGCTCGGGATCGTACTCCGTGCCGGTGGGGGCGCTCTACTTCACCGTCACCATCGTGGGCGGAGGCGGAGGCGGCGCGTCGGGAAGCAACGGCACTGCGGCGACTGCGGGAGGCAATACCACGTTCGACGTGATGACAGCGGGCGGTGGAGGTGCCGGGTTCCAAGGATTAAACACGGGACCAGCGTTGGGCGGGTCAGCCTCGGGCGGCGACATCAACATCTCCGGCAATCCAAGCGAAGTTATAGACATCGCGAGCGGGCCAAGCTCCGCAGGAGCATCCTCTATTTTCGGTGGCGCTGGCGCTGGGGCAGTAGGAGGCAACGCCGCCAACGGTGGAAACGCTTCCGCGAATTCCGGCTCGGGCGGAGGCGGCGCGGCGGGAGCCATTACCGCTTCTCCGGGAACGGGAGGCGGCTCGGGCGGCTACTCGCAGAAAACCTACGCGGGAACCCTGCTCTCGTCCTACAGCTACTCGGTCGGGGCAGCGGGCGTAGGCGGCGGCACCGGGATACATTCCGGGATCGGCGGCAACGGCGGCGCGGGGATCGTGCTCATCCAAGCGTATTTCCAGTAAGAAGGTCTAATGGCTGCTGCGTTCTACAGCGACAATTTGAACAGATGGGTCACCACTGGCACCCTCGATGTCAGCGACTCGGCGTCGGAGGCGAGCCTCGCTTCCATCGCCTCGACCGTTGCCGCGTCGGGGTCGCCAGCCGAGCCGAGTCTACGTGTAATCGGAACTGTCAGCAATTTTCCGGCAAGCTTCGAGGTCGCCGGGCTGACTTTCACGAACGTCGGAAGCCCCGCTGTGTCCGCGCTCAACGTCTACAACGAGGGCGGCACCGTCGCGGTGTCTAACTTCCCAGTAACGCAACCCGTGTCAGGAACGGTGACCGCGAACCAAGGCGGAGCACCGTGGTCGGTGATTGGCCCCACGTACATATCAGTCCTACCGCCGAGTCCGGCTTTGGGCCAATCCTGCAATGTCGTCGTCCCGGCGAACGTCCAATGGAAAATAAAATCCGTTTTCTATTGGCTCACGACTTCAGCCACGGCGGCGAACAGGATAGCGAGCGTGAGCGCTTCGACGGTCGCGTCGGGGAGTCCTCCTACGCAATGGACGATGGGCACTGCGTTCAGCCAATTCAACCAAATCGCGTCAACTGTGTGGCTCTACACTTTCGGAAACGCGTTCGCCTCCGCGCAGAGCAACGACGGGTTTGTTGACTCTATTCAGGTATCCATGCCCGACTTCGTGCTTGGACCGGGGATGACTATCGTGCTCGGGGCGGCGTTCATCCAAAGCGGCGATCAACTCAGTCATATTGCTTTAGCAGTTGAACAAACGGTGCTGTGATGATTAAAGACCCCACACTTCACCTGATCATACTTTTCGTGGGAATGATTGCGGCCAGCGCTGCGCATCAGATCGCGGATCGGCTGGGATTCCGTATCGCCAACTTGTTCGAGAAAGACGAGAAAATAGCCCGTGCTCGGCTTGACGCTGCTGCCGTTTTGGCACGGGCTAAAGTTGAAGCGGATGCTCTTGTGGCGTCTGCGAAGCTAAAAAAGCTTTGAACATGGCTCTAGCTTAAGACGATTGATCTAAACCCGACTTCTCTCGCCTTATGCATGAGCACCGTCTCTCTGCACCAAGGCGATTGCCTCGAAATAATGAAGTCCATTCCCGACGCAAGTGTAGACATGATCTTGTGCGACCTTCCCTACGGCACCACACACTGCAAGTGGGACTCCCTGATTCCCTTTGACAAGCTCTGGGAGCAGTACGAGCGCGTCGTCAAGCCGAAGTCCGCGATAGTGCTGACAGCCTGCCAGCCGTTCACATCCGGTCTCGTGATGAGCAACCCCGGCTTGTTCCGGTACGAGTGGATATGGCGCAAGAACAATGCGACGGGATTTTTAGACGCCAAGAAACGCCCACTGAACAATTACGAATCCATCCTCGTGTTCGGCAAGTCTCTGCCGAACTACTATCCGCAGATGCGGGAGGGCAAAGCGCACAAGCGGGGATCACGCCCCGGAACAGGTGCTACACAAATCCATAACAAGTTTTCAAGAGACCGCAAAGAGACAAAGAGCAGCCTATACTACCCGCAGCGGATCATCGACTTTCCCGTCGAGCGAAAGCGGCACGGGCATCCGACACAGAAGCCCGTGGCGCTCATGGAGTACTTGATGCGGACTTACACTCAAGAGAGCGAGACCGTGCTGGACAACTGCATGGGGTCGGGAACCACTGGCGTCGCGTGCGTGAACCTCAACCGCAATTTCATAGGCATCGAGCTTTCTGCCGAATACTTCGGGATCGCTGAAAAACGGATCATGGCGGCTCGGCTTGCGTCCGTCCGACATGAAGGACGTGGCACGGAGCAACGCAAGCATCAAGGCGAACACCAGGGACATCAGGGACGGGATCATCAAGCTGGTAGACAGGGAGCGCAAACTATAAGGATAGCGCCGGGCAGTTAGAAGGGAATGTCCTCTCTTAACGATCTGGTTTGTCGGACTTTACGCCTTGGGCGACCGCCGCTTGCCCGAGGTTTTCGACTTTGAGGGGCGTCGTCGGGTTGTTGGGTCCACCGACAGGAAATACTCTCCACTCGCGCTGGTCGAATGCGTCCCTCCGGCTGGGCACACACCATATGTATTGTTCCCGTTGTAGAACAATCCCTCGCACTTGTGGCACCATCGCCAGCTATCTTGTTGCCAAATTGCCCCGCCCCGCACGTTCGCGGGAGCTTTCTGGATGGTTTTGCTCATAGACCATGGGTATACGCGTTATGTTTATATGTGTCAAGCATAAGGACGAAAAATGAGGAGTGGTGCGCCCGGAGAGATTCGAACTCCCGACCTAATGCTTCGAAGGCATCCGCTCTATCCAACTGAGCTACGGGCGCGTGGTTCCGATTCTAGCAGATCATGGCGGCTTCCGGTTCACTGCATAAGGCGGTGAATGGAGGCTCCCAGCTTTAAGACGTTCTGGAAAGCTTTCCACGGGTTGAAGTGAACGGGACACGGACGAGTATGGTACGATGCCCGCGCCATGGGGAAGAAACAAAGGAGACATAGGAGGCGCAGACATATAGCTTACGATCAGCGTCCCGACCTTGAGAAGTGTCAGGCTCAGTGGTGGAAACTGACCGGGCTACATCACCGCGAGGAGTCATCGGCTGCGATTGTGAGGGCTGTTACCGCTGCCGAGATAGCCTGCAATTATGCAATTCGCACCGAACTCAAAACGAGCAACCTGCGAAAGGACTTTGTTGACAGACTCCTAATAAAAGCCAACGGGCTGAGGGGCAAGGTCGAGAATTTATTGCAACCCTTGGTAGATGGTACGCCAAAGCAAGAACCTATCCGCGCCTTGCACAACTCCATGAGGGAGATAAACAGGATACGGAACCTCATCGTCCATGCGGGACACTTTAATGAGCCGGAGGAAGCGCGGCAGGTCATTGAGACGACTCGCCAATACATTCACGGTCTGGTGCATCTGTACGACCCGAGTTTTGTGCTGGCAGATCAAAAGAAGCGACCAACAGAGTAGGCGGGATTATCGGGGTACCGACCGACAGACTCTTACCTCCGTCTAACAAAAAAGCCTCCGATTTTTCGGAGGCTTTTTGTTTTTGGCGGCTCCCGCTGAGGAGTCCCATCACGAGTTCCCCTTTCGCACGCCTGCTGCAACAGCGTCCGTGATCAACGACGAGATGCCCCAGCCTAAAAGACCGATGCCGATGCAGAGGAACACAAACTGCGTGAAGAAGACAAACATAACGATTGCGACGAGGACGGCTAAAATTGCGAGAAGCGTCTTGCCGAACGCCGACCAGAACCCTGGAAACTTGTTGTCCGCGAAGACTATGAAACCGAAGAGGGTTACTGCTGTCAGGACTAAGATTGCGGTTAACATTTTCCTTTCCTCCGCTTGCTACGGGCTAAGGTATCCTGACCATGACGGGATAAGCACAAACCGCAAGCTTAGGCGTTGATCGGAGTTGCCACAATGGTACCTAAGCACTACTTGTTCCCACGCGGGACTAGGCTCGGGTTAACCACAACGCAACACTTATCCGATCCGACAACGATTCCCCCTCTTCTAGCTGTAATCTGTTCTTGGGAGACGGAACAATGACAAAAATAAACGCTGCAACGCCACACCCTGTGGGCACGGGGGGCGAGTCTCTTCACAACCCGTCAAGCACTTCATCGCTTTACAAACTGTATGACCGGGAAGGTTCCATACGTGATGAGGAATTGTTCACCGGGGAAACGCTCAAAGTGGGTTCGTCCATAGAAATAAAAGGGCGCAAGTTGCGTGTTGCGGCATTCATTTGGGGGCCGATAGAATCGGGCAACAACCGAAAGCCGTCTGGGGTTATTTTAGTCGAACCCGTTTAAGCGGAGGGAACATGGCGAGAAGAGTCTTCGTCAAAGACTTGCAAGCGGATATGGAAATAAAGACTGCTGGCGTTGAATTTGGTGTATCCCACAACGATGGCTCCCACAAGGGCGATTTGTACGTAACCAAGGTTGGCCTCACTTGGTGCCCCGGAAAGACTTCCAAGGCAAATGGAAAACGCATGAACTGGCATGACTTCGCCGAATATATGGAGAATCTGGATTCGTAGGTGCGGGCAATCGTTCGATCTCAAGAAGTGAACTACGGAAATCGTTTTGCAGGTTGGAACCTAGTGTTTTCTCAAATAGAAAAGCCCCGATTCAGGTCGGGGCTTTTTGCTTTTCTGTGAGTTTGGCGGCTCCCAGCTTCGCTGCATAAGACGGTCAAAAAGTAACTACTTTAGAAACATGTACTTCGAAGGCAGATGCTCTATCCAGCTGAGCTACGGGCGCAACGTTGAGCTACTGATTGTAAATCGTTTTTGGACATTATCTCAACTTTATCGGCCTCGATTTTGCCAGAGCTGCACAAACCTTCGAATCGATTCCATTGCTGAGCCCAGACGAAGCTTTTGATTATCAACTGAAAAAGGATTTCTCTTTTGGCTCGAACTCACTTGCAGCCGAAGCGATCGAAACCATAGCAATCCTATTCCGTTGGGAGCAGTATGGGCCGCGACGAGGGCTTGCCCGAGGCACAGGCATCGAACTGGAATCGTTCGACATCCACATGCCGCAACCGGCCGGAAATTTCATTGGCATCGTAGAGGACGGTTTTCTACTCAGAATGAAAGAAGGAAGCTCACGCGGAGCTGTGGTTTCGTAGCGCCGATCAAGTCTCGACCACGGTATCTCTGTTCGCCTTTGCGGCGTAGAGGCGCTCGTCGGCTCTTTGGAGCATGGATTCGGTCGTATCGTTCACCTGGTATTGAGCCACCCCGTGCGAAAAGGACACCGGGATCTTCTCCCCATCCAACAGGAAGGAGATCGAAACCATGCGTGACAAAATCTGTTGCATCTTCTCCAGCGGACACTCCGGGAAGATCGTCAAAAACTCATCGCCGCCAACGCGAACGGGAACATCGCAGGCGCGAATGGCCCTTTGCAAGCGGCGGGAGAATTCCTTCAGCGCCATGTCGCCCGCGGCATGTCCATACTTGTCGTTGATATCTTTAAACCGGTCGAAATCGAGCGCGAGCAGAAGCAAAGGCTCGCCGGATTTTTCCGCCTTGGCGATTTCTTCCTGCAGGCGGGTTTCCCCGAAGCGCCGATTATAGAGTCCAGTAAGAGGGTCAATGATGGACAATCCGTAAAATTGTTCCGCTTTCACGCGGTGTTTCGTGGCCGCGTCGATCTGGTCGATCAGATTCTTGCGGAACACCCTCAGGCGGCCCCGCTGCTGATGCAGCGCAACGCCGCTCGCAACCCAAAGCAGGACGAGCAATCCGCGGACCGGCAAAGTTCCGGCGCGTTGGGGGAGCAAGCCGTATTGGTAGAGCAATTGCGGAAACGAAAGCAAAACAATCGCGACCGGCAGGAGCACGATCAGGAGCGAGCTGCTCCAAAAATGCCAGGAAGTGATGCTTTCCAGCAGCTGCAGGCTGTGCGTGAATTCCTGGCGGCTGGAGTTTTCCGGTGGGCGTTGTTGTTTGGCTGGATTCATCGCCATAGGCGGGTAGCGAACACGAGTCGGTTGCCGGCAATGCCCGAATGGACCCTAGCTCCTGCCGGTAGGCTGCGCGGGGCGACGACAGTACGCCCGATGGGGCCGATGGCGGCGATTCGTCCCTGGAGGTTTGTCTCCGTTGCTGCCATGGCGATCTCCGTCGCAGCTACGATGGTACAGTGCGGCGCCGCGCATGCCGCCGCGTGAACGGCGCTTGAGCCCGCTGACGAACCAACAGGTGTTTGCAACATGAGACCTACCTCGGTGCGATTAAGCTTCCCATAACCTCGCGCACACTTCTAGAACAATTCATCCCTGTGTGCCCAGACTGCTAAACCCTGTATGCCGCGTTTCGTAACAATTGGGACATAAGCGTTTTGTTTTCAGCGGGTCCATTGGCGGGGGCTGGCGCCGCATCCGTCGAAGTTCGGGCCCGGGTGCAAGGCAGCTCTTTGCGCCGATTCGGGCGTGCCCCGCGCAGCCCGCTTTCTCCCGTGCTTTTCCTTCGATTGAGGTGGGATACAACTGCCGGCGGGATTCTGCTGTAGGCTTTCTGGCAAGAGGGTAGGACAGCCATTTTCGGAGAACTCCGATATGGTTATGAGACACGGTGTATTTTAACTCATGGATTATTATACCGCGCGGTAACTGAACAGCGTTTGGCACTTCTTTCGCAGAAAGCCACCGATGACGGGGATGGGGTGATTGCCCTTCTCGAAGACCAAGCGGCAGGAGATGAGGCAAGCTCGCCATTTGTAGTCTTCCGTGCCGCGCTTGCGTCCGTATGCGGAAATGTCTTCCTGGGAAACGCCGTAGACAACGGCGCCGATTCTGGATCACACGCAGGCGCCCGCGCACATGGCGCAGGGCTCGTGCGTGGAGTACAGAATAAAATCTGGAAGGTAGCGGCCATAGCCGCTGGATACATATTTGAGCGTCTCCAGCTCGACGTGCTTGATGCTCGACCCCGAAGTTTTTACGCGGTTTCCCGCGCTGGCCACGACTACCTCGCGCTTCCCCGTGAGCCGCGTAATCACCGCACCAATCGGGTAGTCGCCCCGGTCGCCGGCGCGTTTCGCCTCGGCGATCGCCAACTCCATGAATTTCTTTCCTGGCTTGTAGGTAGCAGGAATCATCCAATGCGATTATATCCCTCTCCCGGACCGAGTGGACGGGAGTGTTGGCAGACTCTAATCACCACATTCCGAGAAGCACGGTCAGACCGTTACTGAGGATTCTCGGCGAGGCACGATCTTGTCAGTCAAAAAGCATTCGCGATCTGTCTTTATACCTTCTTTATACCCTCCTCGGATTGAAAGGCTTCAAAAGGGCGTATGGGATCGTGTCGCGGCAAACTTGAAAACAACCTGACGGCGTGGGGACATTGGTCAAAATAATAATGGCAGACGGTGAGGGGAATCCCACCGTCTGCCGTTGTGCGGATGTTTCAAGAGCTGGGTCTATCCCTTTCCGCTGGCGACTTTTTGTCCGCTGTCGGCCTCTTTTTGGAAGTCGGAGAACGGAACCACGACCCCGTGCAGCGGCGCAATCGTGGTCACATCCAACTTAAGCCGTTGGACATTTTTCATCAAATTGGCCGAGAAAAAGCCGGGGCGTGGTCCAGTCGGCGCGGGCGCTTGCGGAGTGGGAGGGGTAAAATCGTCCGCTTCCACCAGGACTTTTGCCTTGGGGAGATACATAAACATCATGTCTTCGGCGTGATAGTCGCCGTCGGTGTGGTAGATCTCGATGGATTGATCGCCCTCTTTGAGAACGTACTTTTCTTTCACTGGGATGATGGTCGCTTCCTTGGGGCTCTTGGCCAGGTCATCCGGATCCAGGTCGTGTTTCGCGTTGAAAAGCTTCTGGTAGTAGGCCACATTTGCTTCATTGGTGATGATCGTGGCCCCTGCCGCAACATAGGCTCGTACGCCTCCGAGATGATCGAAATGGTGGTGCGAGTTGATCAGATACTTGATCGGCTTATTCGGGACCAGCTTCTTGGCCTCGGCCATCACGGCGTCCGAACGGGCATCGCCCAGAGGGCCTTCGATGACCGCCAAGTAGGTGGGGAATTCGACGACCAAGCTGTTATGCGACCCGCCGCCAAGGAACCAAATCCCATCGCCCAATTTTTGAACGGCCACATGTACCTGCGGCATGGTCGCTGTCTTGACGGACTCGGGCACCGACACGCTCAGACCCGGATTCACTTTTACACTGGTCACGTTGAGTTCCAGAGTTGGAAACCCTTCCTGCTTCTGCACGATCATCGTGGGGAATTTCACGCCGCTAAAATCCTTATAGTCCGAAAACGTAGTCACAATGGACTTGTCGCCGACGTCCGGATCGTTCACCCACGTTTCCGTTTTGGTCACCATGTTCTGCGCATCGATCGTGCCCACCACTTTGTATTTCCCGTCCATGAACGTCACGATCGTTCCCCCCGGGCCCTTCTTCGCGGTGGCGTTGTTCTCCATAGCGCCTTTCACGAAACCTTCCGGGGTGAGCCAAATCTGGAGCTGCCATTCCGCAGCCGCTCCGAGGTTAGGAATTGGAGCGCCGCCCGGCATATCCCAAGCGTATTGCCCGCTCACAAAGTGAACCTGCTTGTCATCGCCGCCGAACGGCCGGCCGCCACCCTTGATCATGGGAACGGGTTCCGAATGGGTAAGTTCTTCCTTGGCCGATTTCGTGGTGTAGTCGATGGTTTTGGTGTAACTAGTGAGGTTTGTGACCGGCCAAGCCCCGGTGCTTACCCAGGATTGACCGAACGCATTCAAATGGCCTGTGCCTGAATATTCAATCGAGTTCACATCGCCCATGGCCTTCTGGGCGGCCTGCAAAACAGTTTTCGCGTCCTGCGCGGAAGCGGCTCCCACGCACAAGAAAAATAAGCTGCATGCAATCCAAAATCGTTTCGCCATGACTCCTCCCTCGCTATTCGATTCAACCTGGAATTTCCAGTGTGTCGGGGATCATACGCCAAACCACATCGCAAGTGAAGGCCCATCTGGTTGTCACACGAATGTTGAAGTTGACAGGTTCTTCCGACAGGCATACACTCGCCCCACTTGCATGCAATCTTGACTTCCACTCCTTTTTGGAGGATTTGCCATGAGCGCGAAACGTTTCCTGATTTTCGCTTTGCTGGCAGGACTGTTCCTGAGTTCGGCGCCACTTCTTGCCCATCACTCGAATGCCGAGTACGACATGGGCAAGACCGCGAGCGTCAAAGGGACTGTGACCCTTTTCGAATGGGTGAACCCGCACCCTTACATTTACATGGATGTTAAGAATGACAAGGGCGAAATTGAAAAATGGACCGGCGAGCTTCAGGCCTTGCCCTTGCTGGCGAGGGCCGGCTGGAGGAGGGATTCGGTCAAGCCTGGCGACCAGATTACCTTTTACGGGAATCCGGCCAAGGACGGCAGATTCCAGATTCGCCTCGATAAGATTACCTTGCCGAACGGACAAGATCTTCAGGCCGCGCGCGTGACGTTTTGACATTTCCGGCGCGCTTCACGGCGAGCCAGGAAGATTCTCCGTGAACGGCGCCTGCGGGCCTGCCGCGCGCGTTCATGAGTGCGACGATCGTAGCGAACGGGCATCGCATTTGCGGCTAACGCTCCGAGCGTAGCGCGGAATCTGTGGGAGATTGAAAGACTCTCTTTCAAGAATGGGCTGGATTGCCAGATCCGTTCGCTAAAAACTTACGGGGGAGGAACTCGAAGGTGCGAAATCGTCTAGTTGCGCCGCTTCTTGCGGTCGTAGTGGCCGTAGCTCTCTTGCCCGCTATGTTTGGTCAATCGGCGGATTCATCCAAGGACGCGAAAGCGAGCAAGGCGGGCGATCCACGCGACATTTCGGGAGTTTGGCAATACGATCATTACCACAATGCGATCTTCCCCAAAGGGGAAAAGCCCCCCTTAACCGATTGGGGCGAGGCCCGTTTCCTAGCCGCCGATACGTTGAAAAACGATCCCAATCTCGGCTGCCTGCCGCACGGAATTCCGCGCATGATGATGGCGCCCCTTCCCATCCAGATCTTCCAGGTTCCCGACACGGTTCTGATCGAGCAGGAATCTCTGAACGAGTATCGCCAAATCCACCTGAATCGCCAGCATCTCAAGGACCCCGACCCTTCCTATAACGGAGACTCGATTGGCCGGTGGGAGGGCAACACTCTGGTGGTGGACACGACGGGATTCAACGACATCACCTGGCTCGATCACGTGGGACTACCGCACAGCGATCAACTGCACATCGTCGAGCGGATTACCCGCGTGGATCATGACACGCTGCGCGACGACTTTACGATCGAGGACCCGAAGGCCTACACAAAAACTTGGACCACGACGCAAACCTATAAGTTGCATCCCGACTATGAACTGATGGAATACACCTGCGAGCGCAACCACTACGTGTACCATCCCCAACCCTAAGGAACGGGGCGGAAGCCGTGGTTCGATTGGGGTCCAGGCAGTCTCCCGCTGCGAGGACCGCTAAATGTTGACGGCGCTGAAACGCCGTCCTAAGATAGGTTTGGCCGCGAAAGCTGAAGCTGGATGTCCTCTCAACTCCGCCTTGCAAATTCCCTTGGATCCTGCCTGTTGCTGCTGTGTTGTCTGACTTTTAGCGCCTCGCGTTTGCCCGCCGAACAAGTCAAGAATCTCAAGCCGCAAGGCTATGTGAACGACTTCGCAGGCGTGCTGAGCGCACAGGCCAAAGACAAACTGACGGCACTATGCGCGGAAGTCGACCAAAAGGCCAAGGCGCAGATTGCGGTGGTTACGGTTTCGTCCCTCGAAGGCGAGCCGGTTGAGCAATTCTCGATTGATCTGGCGACTGCGTGGGGCATTGGGCCGAAGCAGAAGGACCACGGCGTTCTGATTCTGCTCGCGCCGAATGATCGCAAAGATCGTATCGAAGTAGGCTACGGTCTCGAGCCGATTCTGCCCGACGGCAAAGTGGGCGGCTTCGAGCGCGAAGCGGCGCCGCTACTGCGGCAAAATGATTACAGCGGAGCCGTTCTTCTCATCACCCAGCGCGTTGCAGCCGTCATTGCCGACGACCAGAAAGTTACGCTGAGTACTCTTTCAGGAATTCCAACGCCAGCACCGGAATCGGGTAATTCGCCTGCTCCCTTCGGTAATCTGGTCGGGCTCGTTTTTCTTGCGGTTTTCATATTATTCCCGTTGATTGGGTTTCTCCTGCGTCTCTTTTTCGGTTTTGGCGGTTCGGGCCGTTCCCGCCGCGGAGGCAGAATGTGGATGGGGGGGCCGTGGTACGGAGGCGGTTCATGGGGTGGCGGGGGCGGGGGCTATTCGGGAGGCGGGGGCGGCGGCGGATTTGGCGGCTTCGGAGGAGGATCGTTTGGCGGGGGCGGCGCGAGCGGGAGCTGGTGAAATTCGCGCTGTAGGGAGAGAAGGTTGATCGATCATAAGCTCGACGAACTCGTGCAAAAGCTCAAGGCCGCGGCGGCGGAAAATTTGAAAGCGGTGATCCTGTACGGCTCGGCGGCGACGGAAGAATTTCACGCCAAACATTCGGATCTCAATATCCTTTGCCTCGTCGAACAAGCGGACGCGGCGCATCTCGAAGCGCTCCATGGGCCTATGGAATGGTGGATGCGCCGCGGGCAGCGCGCGCCCCTGGTTTTCACCTTGGAGGAGCTGCGCCAGTCGGCCGATATTTTCGCGATTGAGCTCTTGGACATGAAGGCCCGCCACCGGATCTTGTACGGGGAAAATGTGCTGGCGGAAATCTCCGTGCCGCTTCGCTACCATTCGATTCAAGTCGAGCGCGAACTGCGGAACGGCTGGCTGCGTCTTCGCCAGGCCATTTTGGCGGCGCCCAAGAAACCGAAAGTGTATCTGGAAATTATGGTGTCTTCGTTTTCGGCGTTCGCGGCGCTGTTTCGCCACGCGCTCATCGCCCTCGGCGAAGCCCCCGCGGAGACCAAACGCGAGACCATTGGCAGAATCGCGCAATTTGCAGGGGCCGATCCCGCCGCGTTTCAAACGATTCTCAGCCTGCGCGAAGGAAAAATAAGCGGGCGCCACATCGACATTGAGAAAACACTGAATCAGTATTTTGCCTTTGTGGAAGCGGTCACGGAAAAGTTTGACCGTCAGCTCGATGCCAATCAATAAGCGGCCAATTTAATTGGGAGGACGCGCGTGAAAACAGGAACGATCGTGCTGGTGGTCGTGGTGGTCCTTGCCCTGGTGTTTGGCGGAATGTACGTCAGCGGGCGCAACCAGATGGTGACGAAAAACGAGGCCGTGAAATCGGCATGGGCGGAAGTGGATGTCGTGCTGCAGCGCCGCGCCGACTTGATCCCCAATCTTGTCGAGACCGTGAAAGGTTTTGCCGCGCAGGAACAAACTGTATTCCACGACATTGCCGCCGCTCGCTCCGCACTGCTCGGCGCGCAGACGCCCTCGGATAAAATCGCCGCGAATGGCCAGTTGGACGGCGCGATCGGGCGTCTCCTCGTAATCGTTGAAAATTATCCGCAACTGAAATCCAATGAGAATTTTTTGCGTCTGCAGGACGAACTGGCCGGCACGGAAAATCGAATCGCAGTCGAGCGGAAGCGCTACAACGACGCGTTGCAGGATTACAATACATACATCGCGCTTTTTCCCAACAATATCATCGCCCGCTTCTCAGGATTCCAGCGCAACAACGCTTACTTTGCCGCAACGGAATCGTCACGCGAAGCCCCAAAAGTCCAATTCCCCGCGCCGACGCGCTAAGTAGGACGGGCTTCAGCCTGTCTGCTTTTGAATTTAAGCCCGCGGGAAATTCCCAGTCCCGCCACGGCGGAACTGTGCCACAACCGTGCCTCTCAAAATCTAAGTATGCGCTTCGGGTTGCGCAACCGGGCTAATTTGCTGCGCGGGCGATGGCGTAGAATTTGGGTCGCTCGCACCCGGAGGCATGGCGTTTCCATCAGGCCCCGCAGGGATGATGCTCGGTTCAGACTTAAAGATGAACCTCACACCGCTCCTCGCATTTTCCGTGTTAGTGCGCGGCAGATCGACCATATCCAGATTGACGGAATTCTGCACGCCATTCATCAGAACGTAGTGCAGCTCTCCATCCACAATCCAATAATCGCGGACCGACTGCACCGCCCCGTTCTTCAAGTAAATGAGAACCGGGACACCCACACCCGCGGAATTTTGCGCGACTGCGGGGCTCGCCCCGTTGGGTGTAATCCAGTTGCTATCTGGATTCTGCTCGTAGTCTTGCTGCTGAGGCGGATTTGAATTGTCGTCTTGATTGTAGTAGCCGGAGTCCGGGTACCCGTAAAGGTAGCTGCCAGGATATCCGGAATAGCCGTATCCGTAAGCAGGCCCGTAACCCCACCACGGGTCAAACCAGAAGGGGTTCCAGAAGCCCAGTCCCCAGCCAAATCCCCAACCGCCGAATCCAAAACCAAAGCCGCAGCCCCAGCACCCTCCCCGGAACCTGTAGCCGCCGTAGGGATAACCGAACCTATAACCTCCGCCAAATGCACCCCGGCCCGCAACGCCCAGCGATCCTGAAAAGGCGCGATTGCCTTGAAGTGTTGATCCCCCGGCGAATCGCGAACTAGCGGAAAGCGAGGCGCTCCCCCGCGCCACGGAATTCCCACCGGTAGCACCTCGGGATGGCGAATTTTCCCAAACCTCGCCGCCTTGCCCTGAAAAGCTCCTCGTCGCGCCGGTTGAACCTGCCGCACGATTGCCGCTAAAGACGTGCCGCCCGCTGCCCGGCTCAGCAGAAGACCTCGCCTCGGATTGAGCCGCCCCACTTGCTCGGCTTCCAGATGCGTTGCCAAATGAATGCCACTGGCCATCAGCAATAGCTGGGCGGGCAGCGGAAGAACTCCCTGCTCGCTGACCCCCATTCACCGAACTGCCATAGGAATGGGTAAAATTGTTACCTCGACCTGCATAGGATCCGCCAGAACGGGAAGGTGCGCTATACCCACCACGCGAATAGCCTCCGCCAACGGGGGCCGATCCCCCTCGAAACCCGCCGCCACCAGAGCGGGAGCCCCCACCACCGCCACCGTGAAAACCACCGCCGCCACCGTGAGATCCACCGCCACCCCCGCCACGATTGGCGAACGCGGGAATCGCACTGAAAGCAAACAAGATAGTTAAGATAGTGGTGAACTTTAGAGACGATGGCTTCGTCATTTTAAGGCCCTCCGCAACACTTGCGTAAGACCTGCGGACGAGTTTACGCGGGAACTCGTTTTTATCTTACACAATACTTTGGATTCTACACCTTGGGGATTGGTTGCGCCCACTTAAATCGGCGTGAGGGCCGAGACTTCTCCCCTGGCCGCCGGTTAGGACTGCCCTAAAACCGGATCATCCCGTTTTCGTCGTATCCGATCACCACCCGCCCGCCGGCGACGATGACTGGGCGGCGAATCAAATCCGGATTTTTGGCCATCAAGCCAATCGCTTCGTGGCGCGATGGGGGTTTATCCCTCATTTTCTTTTTTTTGAATATCTCGCTGTGCGGATTCAAGAAATCCTCGTGATCGTGTTTTCCTATCAACTTCTCCAGTTCCGCGGCGCTCAATCGCTCCTTAGCGAGATCTCGATAGTTCAGGCGGTATCCGCGTCTTTCCAGGAAGCGGCGCGCCTTGCGGCACGTGGCGCAGGTTGATTTCTGCAGGAACTTGAGGGTTTTCCTGGGTTTCTTCGATCGAGGAGCGGATTTTCGTGCGGCAGTTTCCATTAGTTGCCTCTTCTGGACTTGGATTTTCCCGCGTCTAAGTACCAAAATTTGCCTGCCAACAAAATGGTCTCGCATCAGGACCGGAGCTCTCGATATTTGCGACGGTCAGTATAATGGGGCTGCGTTGTTACAAATCAATGAATGCTTGTGCGAATATCCGTTCCTGATTGACACGGTATTTAAGTTGTTTTCTATCAGCCGCTTAGCTATAGATTCATCGGACCGACCTCACTCAATTACTCGAATCGGTGATTCCGGTCACACGCTCAGGGGTGGCCAGGGAGTATCATATGGGTTGTAGACGTTGCAAGCCAGCGGGGGTTCATCCCATGCGGCGGGGGGTCGATCATGATCACTGAAACACTGGAATTAGAAATCACCGGAGTCGTCTGCCTCCATTGCGGAATGGAGACTCCTCTCTCGAATCCAGCGAACCAAGGGCGTTCACCACGCCCTTCCACGACGCCGACTCCGAATGTATCCATCGTTCGCTGCACACTATGCGGGAAGGAAGCGCCTTACCTCGCCAACGAGATTGTGGCTCTGAAGAGGATCGCGAATTCCGCGTCACGTGCCGCCTGAGGATTTTCTCGGGACGGCCTGTATTTCTCTCGAGGGATCTTGGAAAGGCCACGCGCTTTCAGCGGGCGATTATTTTGGGTAGGGATGGCCCGCGAGGATCGCGAAGGCGCGGTAGAGTTGCTCGGCAAGCATGGCGCGGGCGAGTTCGTGCGAGAACGTGAGGGAGGAAAGCGAAAGCTTTTGCGTGGCGCGCCGGCGCAAGGCTTCGGGAAAGCCCTCCGCGCCTCCGCATAAGAAGATGATTTCGCGCGCTCCGCGATCGCGGGTTTCTCCCAGCCACTTGGCGAATTGCGCCGACGTTTGAAGTTTTCCTGCGTCATCGAGCAGGACGACCGTAGCCGCGGGATCGAGCGCCAACTTGCGCAGCGATGCGGCGGAGTCTTCGCGCAATTCGGTGAGCCGCACTTCGGCGAAACGCGCGAGGCGCGCCAGGTAGTCGTCCAGCAAGGCCCGGATTTCCGGCCGGCGCGTTTTCCCGAGCATGACCAGGTGGATCTTCATTGGTGATCCCTGGAACGCCAAGCTCTCACTTGCACTCTGGAATTCAGGGTCAGTTCAATCCGTATTTCTTGCGCTTGTCGAGGAGGGTTTTCCTGCTGATGCCCAGAATCTGCGCGCTCTTGCCGATTTTATAGCGGGTCGCTTCGAGCGTGGCACGAATGGCGTCCCGTTCCATGTCGTCGAGCGAACGTAGCGCGCCCCCAAAGGCCGTATCCGCCGCGCGCACCGGCTCCGGAAAATCTTCCGGGATGAGCGAAGCCCCGCCGGAAAAAACCAGAGCGCGCTCGATCGCGTTTCTCAGCTCGCGCACGTTGCCCGGCCAAGCATAGGTGGCCAGCATTTTTTTCACCGGCTCGGAAAAGGCCATGCCCATGCGGCCGTGCACGCGCGCCCCGCGTTCGAGCAGGGCATCGGCCAGCGGCAGGATGTCCGCGGGGCGCGCGCGCAAAGCGGGCACGGAAATCGTCAGTACACTCAGGCGGAAAAACAAATCCTCGCGGAAGTGTCCGTCGGAAACCAAGTGCGCCAGATCGGAATTCGTCAGCGCGATCAAGCGCGCGGCGATCACGATCGTCTCGGTGCCGCCGAGGCGCTCGAACTGGCGCTCCTCGAGCACGCGCAAGAGCTTGGACTGCGTGGCTGGGGAAAGCGCCGCCACTTCATCCAGCACGATGGTTCCCGCGCCGGCCATCTCCAGACGCCCCAGTTTGCGCTCGACCGCTCCCGTGAAGGCGCCGCGTTCGTGTCCAAACAATTCCGATTCGACGAGTTCCTGCGGCAAGCTGGCGCAATCGATTTTCAAGAAAGGGGTGTCGCGGCGGGGTCCGAGTTCGTGGATCAGGCGCGCCAAATGATCCTTGCCTGTGCCGCTCTCTCCGGTGATGAGAAGCGTGGTGGAAGTTTCGGCGACTTTGCGCGCCAGATCGAGGACCGCTTTCGAGGCGGTGTCTTCCGCAATCCAGGGCATGCGCGGCTCGTTCATCCTTCGGCCTCCGCAGCGCCGCTTAAGGAACTCCCTCCGTGAGGCTCCCTAAATTCGACGCGGCGCGCGGCGCGCCAGAGACGCTCGAGATCGTAGAAATGGCGCGCGCGTTCCGTGAACACATGCACGATCAGGCCGCCGAAATCGAGCAGCATCCAATCGCTTCCCGTTTTGCCCTCCCGGTGCTGCAAGCGAGTGCCGCCCCGCTCCAGCCGTTCCTCAATTTCGTCGCAGATGGCTTCGACTTGCGGCGAACTGAATCCGGTGCAGACGATAAAATAATCGGTGAACGCGCCAAGACCTTCGAGATCGAGAAGGATAACGTCCGCCGCCTGCTTTTCCTGCGCGGCGGCGATGGCCGCGCGAACGTGAGGCGGAATCGAATCCTTTCTTGCCGTCACCGGTAAAGGGCCTTCTTGCTAATGTATTCCTCGACGCGCGGCGGCACAAGCCCGTGAATCGAATCGTTTCGATCCAAGCGAAGGCGGACTTCGGTGGCCGAAACGTGGCTGGACACCGTGTCCAGCACGTAGACAACGGTGCGCCGCAAGACGATCGCGCGCGGGTCGAGCGGCGCGTGCGCGGCCTCGCGGCGCGCAAACAGCTCCGGTGGAATGACCAGGCGCAGCGCGGCTACGTCAAAGCCGGGACGGCTCGCCACGATAAAATCGCACAGGCCCAGCAGCGTCTCGTAATCCTTCCAGGTGGGAATATCCAGAAACGAATCCGCGCCCACCAAAAAATATAAATGCTCGCCCGCGCCGTGGTGCCTCTGCTTGAAATGTTTCACCGTATCGACGGAATAAAAAATCTCGCGCCCGGATTGGCCCGCGCCGGCCTCCGCGAGCGATGGGACGAACCTGGGATGATCGGCGCAAGCGATCGACGTCATCGCATAGCGGTCTGCGTATGAAGCCATTCCAGCGCGATGCTTGTGCGGGGGACGGCCCGTGGGGATGAAATGAATTTCGTCCAGGTGGAAACGGCGCTCGGCGGCGCGCGCCACGGCGAGGTGGCCGATGTGAATGGGATCGAATGTGCCGCCGAAAAGCGCGATGCGCCGCCCGCGCGCCTGCTCCCGGGAAACACCGTGGTGCTCCGGCGGCGCGATGCTCAACGGTCCTCCGGATGCGCCGGTTCAGGTGTTTCGTTTTGGTTCGGTTCTTGCGAGTCTTCGTTTTCCTGAAGCGGCTCGGGAGGCGCCAGGCGATCGAGCGCGTCGGCCATGGCGCGCACGAGTTGCGGGATGCCTTCGCCTGACGCCGACGAGATCGCGTGGAACTCGAGCCCGCGCGCGGCGCAAAAGTCGCGCAATTTTTCCAGACGCGTACGGTCCGTGGTCGCATCCAGTTTTGTGGCCACAACGATCACGGGCTTTTCCGCAAGCTTTTCGCTGAACGCGGCGAGTTCGCCGGCGATGATTTCAAAATCGTGCACGGGATCGCGGTCTGAAGCGTCGCTCGTGTCGACCAGATGCGCGATGAGGCGTGTGCGCTCGATGTGCTTCAGGAAGCGGATGCCCAGGCCCGCGCCGGTGTGCGCGCCTTCGATCAAGCCGGGCAAGTCCGCCACGACGAAGGTGCGCCCGCCACCCTTTTCCGACGGCTTTCCCGGAGCGCCATCGGCCGAGACGACCCCGAGGCCAGGCTGGAGCGTCGTAAACGGATAATCCGCGATTTTCGGATGGGCCGCGGATATTCGCGAAATAAGCGTGGATTTCCCCGCGTTCGGAAATCCCACCAAGCCGACGTCCGCGAGCAGCTTCAACTCCAAGTGTAAATGGCGCTCGACACCGGACTGGCCGTCTTCAGATTCGCGCGGCGCCTGATGCCAGGGCTTGGCGAAGTGCTGATTGCCGCGCCCGCCGCGCCCTCCTTGCGCAATCAAGATTCGCTCGCCCGGCTTGGTTAGATCGGCGATCTGTTCGCCTGTGTCCTCATCGACAACCACGGTGCCAACGGGCACGGCCAGGATCATGTCGGCTCCGGCATGGCCGGAGCAATTCGAGCCTTCGCCGTGGCGGCCGCGGTCAGCTTTGAATTCACGATTGTAGCGGTAGCGCAACAGCGTGTTGTCGTGCGGATTCGCTTCGAGGTAGATGCTGCCGCCATGGCCGCCATCGCCGCCCGAAGGGCCGCCGCGGGGCACGAACTTTTCGCGGCGGAACGCGATGCAGCCGTTTCCGCCGTTGCCGGCCTTTACGTAGATTTTGGCTTCATCGACGAACACCATGGGTCACTTCCGCCCTTCCGAATAAGACGCCACCGGTAGCACAGACTTCAGTTTGTGGGTTTCCATTCGCGCTCCCAGACTGTCCGATTGGCCCGGACGGACGATACACTGGAGCACATAAGTTAGATTCCTGCCAAGCTCAAATGGAACCCCACAGACTGAAGTCCGTGCTACTTAAAAACAAAAGCGGCCCCGCATCCGCGGAGCCGCCTTCTCACATTCGAGATCCAGTTAGTTTGCTGGCGTAGCGGCTGGCGTTGCCGCGGGTGCTTGCTCCGCGGGCAGGACGCTGATGTAACGCCCGTCCTGGCCCTTGTCCTGGAAAAGCACCACGCCATCGATCAGCGCGAACAGCGTATCGTCCTTGCCGCGAGCCACATTGACGCCGGGCTTGTGCCTGGTGCCGCGCTGGCGGATCAAAATTGTTCCCGCATGAACGAGCTGGCCGCCAAACCGCTTCACGCCCAGCCTTTGTCCTTGTGAGTTGCGGCCGTTTACGGAGGAGCCGCCACCCTTTTTATGAGCCATCTCAATTTCCTTTGGAGCTCTTAGAGCTCGATTCCGCTGACTTCGACGGCTGTGTAATTCTGCCGGTGGCCGCGGACAATCTTGTACTGCTTGATGCAACGGTATTTAAATACCGTGAGTTTCGGATGGCGCCCCTGCGAAACGATTTTGCCTGTGACCTTAACCTTCGCGGCATCCGGCCCGGTCAAAAATTTCTTTTCATCCGTGGCCACAGCGACCACGTCGCCAAAGGTTACGTTCCCGCCCACTTCGCCAGGCAAGGTTTCGACCTTGACCGTATCCCCGGGCGCAACCCGGTACTGCTTCCCACCACTTCGAATTACGGCGTACATCGACCCTCCAGACACAAATCGGAAACCTTGATTATACGGGCGGTTAGGCTCCTCGTCAATGCTCAGGTGACAATGGTGACAACTGGATTGCCTAGGCACATTGTGTCCCCCTGGCGAGGCTGAACCGTTTGAGTGAGAAGCGCACTGGCGGAATCGCCAGCGGAGGGCCTTTTCGCCGCATACGGGATGGGTTACAGTTCCAGAGCCAACCGCTCGACGCGAAACGATTGAGCCGGATTGCGCAGAATGATTCGAGCCGGAAGGATTGTTTTCCCTTTTATTGCGGCAATGACAACGAACGAGGAAAGGGGCTGATTTTCAATTCCATGAGCACGGCCGCGGAAACGCATGTGTTGTCACGCAGCGCGGAAAATCGCGAGGGCGTGGAGCTTTCCGTCGTCATGCCCTGCTTGAATGAAGCGGCAACCGTCGGCGTTTGCGTGAAAAAGGCTATCGATGCGCTGGAACGGTACGGCATCCACGGCGAAGTGATTATCGCCGACAATGGAAGCACCGACGGATCGCAACAGATTGCGCGGGAATTTGGCGCGCGCGTTGTGCCGGTGGAGATGCGCGGCTACGGCAGCGCGCTGCAAAGCGGGATCTCCGCGGCGCGCGGGCAGTTCGTGATGATGGGCGATGCAGACGACACGTACGATTTCTCGCAAGTGAACGAATTTGTAGGAAAGCTGCGCGAAGGGTATGACCTGGTGATGGGCAACCGTTTCCGTGGAAAAATCCTGCCGGGCGCGATGCCCCCTTTGCACCGCTATCTCGGGAATCCTGTTTTGACGGGCCTCGGGCGGCTGTTCTTCAAAAGCCCCGTGGGGGATTTCCATTGCGGGCTGCGCGCGTTTCGCAAGGACGCCATCGAGCGGCTCGGTCTGCGAACGATGGGAATGGAATTCGCGAGCGAAATGGTGGTGAAGGCAACGGCCTTCGGATTGCGCGTCACGGAAATTCCCACGACGCTTTCGCCTGACCGCAGGGACCGCGCGCCGCACCTGCGCACGTGGCGCGATGGATGGCGGCATCTGCGTTTTCTTCTGTTGTACAGCCCGCGCTGGCTGTTTCTCTATCCGGGGATCGCCCTGTTTGCCCTCGGCGTGACGCTGAGCGCGGCGCTGCTGCCGGGGCCAATAAGGATCGGGAATGTCGTGTTTGACATTCACACACTGCTGTTCGCGGCGATGACCATTCTGATCGGATTCCAGTCCGTCGTTTTCGCGACGTTCACCAAAATCTTTGCGATCTCCGAAGGGCTGCTGCCGGAGGACCCTCGCCTCACGCAGATGTTCCGCTACGTTACGCTCGAGGTGGGGCTCGTCTTGGGCGTCCTGCTGATCCTGGCCGGAGCGGGGGCCTGGGTGCTGGGACTGGAGTATTGGCGCATCCGCCAGTTCGGCCCGCTCGATCCGGAAAAAACGCTGCGCATCGTGATCCCGGGCGTGGTGTGCTTCACGCTGGGGTTCCAGGTAGTGCTCTCCAGTTTTTTTCTTAGCGTTCTCGGGATGTCCCGCCGATGAACGACGCGGAAGACCTCTTCGATCAATACGCCGCCGCGTACGAAGACGCGCTGTCAAACGCCATCGCGCCGTCCGGAGAAAACCGCGAGTATTTTGCCGAGGGCCGAGTGGCCTGGCTGAAGCGCTGCCTGGAGGAGAGGAAGCAGCGGGTCGACGCACTGCTGGATTTTGGCTGCGGCGACGGGGCTACGACGCCGCTGCTTCTTCAAGCGCTAAATGCGAAATCGGCCGCGGGGGTGGATGTTTCCGCCAAATCTCTCGAGATCGCGCGGAAGCGCCACGGGAGCGAGCGAATCCGCTATGAGTCCATCGGCGAATTTCAATCGGCCGCGCAAGTGGATCTGGCCTATTGCAACGGCGTGTTCCACCACATCCTGCCTGTGCAGCGAGCCACGGCGCTGGCGATGGTCCACCGAGCCTTGCGAGCCGGAGGGTATTTTTCGCTTTGGGAGAATAATCCGTGGAGCCTGGCGACGCGCTACGTGATGTCGCGTTGCGCGTTCGATCGCGATGCCGTCATGTTGTCTCCCCCGGAAGCGAGGACCCTTTTGCGGGACGGCGGTTTCGAGATCCTGCGGACGGATTTCAGATTCATCTTTCCGCGAGCTTTGCGAGCACTGCGGAAAATCGAGGATTGGGTGAATCGCGCGCCGCTGGGGACGCAATATCAGGTGCTCTGTCGCAAGACCCGCTGACACCGCATTTCTGGGCAAAACCTCGGACTGTGGAACACAGGCATTTTGTGGCGCCGACGTCGCGTCGGCGATTTTTCCGGTCTCCACGCGTCGCAAAAACGCCGGCGGGACGCCGGCGCCACAATAAATCGCGCATGTTATTCCAACAAAATGTTATTGAGAGCTTCCGGCCATGGCTTGCCCGACGCGCAGGATTTGATCGCGGAGGCGTTCGCGGGAAAGGCCCAGCTTGCCCAGACAATACCAACCCAAGAGCAGCCGGGCGGCCAGCGCAAAACAGAGGAGGAAAATTGAGGCCACCAGCATGGCGAAGGATTCGCGCTCGACGAGCAGCGTCCAATTGATCGCCTCCTCCCAGGGCGGCCAGATGAAATTAAAAATTCCGCGCAAGTGTTTTCCGAGCCACGGGATCCGCGCAAGACGCACGTGCGCGGTGCTCTCGTACGAGTAGGACGGCGGATAGTTGAGAATCGATTGCGTGGCGGCCCGGAAAGTCGCGGGGTCTTTCAGTTCCGCGCGGGTCGGATAACGCCCGTCCGGAAGGCGGAGAATGAAATGGAAGGATGGGTCGACCACGACCCAGCGATCGCCCATGAAGACTTCCACGACCACGTGTTTGCTAAGCCCGTATTGGTCCAATAAAAGCAGCCGCCGTGCGCGCAAGCCGATGCTTTGCGCCAGATTCACGAATGCGTTCGTCGCCGTGCCGCAGACTTGCAGAAGATGTTGAACGTTGAGGGTTTCTTCCGGGTCGCGCATTTCCAGGCCGCCTGGGTCCGCCGAGCTGCGCCGCAGGGGACCATGCGCCATCCATTGCAAGATGGCTTCGACTTTTTGCTCCGGGTCGTCGGACGCGGGGACAATCGCGTCGGAAAAACCCTTCAAATAACTGCGCGTGGAAAATTCCCAACCCACGCTGTACAAGACGGCCAGGAGGGAAACCAGCAGGAGCGAGTTGACGGCAAACCAGGACGCCCGAACGATTGGGTGGTTCTTCATTGGGCGCGCCGCTCCTGGATCATTTCCCGGTACAGAGTTTCCATTTGAGCGAGCGGCTCGGCCCAACTGAGTGAATTCGCGACTTCTTGGCAGCCTTCGCGCAAACGCCCGGCGAGAGCGGGATCATCCAGAATGCGGGCCAGTCCCGCCTCCAGCGCGGCGCTTTCATGGGGCACGACGAGACCGGCGCGCTGGTCCACCATCGGCGCGATCCCACAGCGGTCGGTGACCAGGACCGGCGTGCCGCAAGCGACGGCTTCCGCGGCCGTGTTGCCGAAATTCTCGTTTTGGGATGGCAGTACGAACACATCCGCGTCTCGGTAGGCCGCCCACTTAGCATCACCGTAAAGCGGACCAGTAAATAGTATCCTACCGTCTAATCCCATTTGAGCGGCGGTTGTCTCCAGATGCGGGCGAAAACCATCCCCCTCATCCGGCCCCGCCATCACCAGCACCGACCCTCGAGAACCATTTCCGCGCCGGTTCCAGAGTGAAAAGGATTCCAACAGCAAATCCGGACTCTTCTTAGATACAAGACGCCCCAGGAAAAGCACAAGTTTTACATCTTCAGAAATGTTCCACTGGTTACGGAACGACCCCGCCGGCGGAAACTTTCCCGGGACCTCGATGCCGTTCCGGCGAACCACAATTTTGGACTCCGGGATACCACCCTCCAGGAACTCCTGGCGCTCCTGCTCCGAGGTGGCGATCACACGGCTGGCTCCTTGGAGCAGGCGGTCTCCGAGCGTGCCGTGATAGAGGCGTTTCATCCAGATACTGCGTACAATTGGCAGGAACATGCCCATTGGTTCCACAACATATGGGCGGGCCATCCGGCGGCACGCGCCGGCGACGCGCGGCCCGAGCAAGTCGTAGAGGCCGTAGATGTGCGCGAGATCGTAGGCGCCGAGCCGCTGGCGGCAGAACGCGGCGACGCCGGGATTCCAGGTCAAGGACCGATAGCGGGCGCGCGTGCGCAGATAGATCGCTTCCACGCCGTTTTCCCTGGCTTCGAGTCCCCACCGCCCGGGAACCGCGCCCACGATTTCACGCTTGGCCTGGTCGAATCCCAGATCGGCGGTCAGGACTGCCACGGCATGGCCGGTGGATGCCATCCCGCGAGCGAGGGCCCTTACTTTTACCGTCGGACCTCCCTTATCAAGGAAGGGATAGTAGGATTGGGTCACTTGCAAGAGGCGCATAAGCACAAGAACTTCGGACGTTACATATAGCGCTCGCCTGAAGGCGGGCATTTCGGAGCTAGGCAAATGCTCGTCCGCCGCGGCGGACGAGCGCTGCATGCCCTGGGCTGGCACGCAGATTCCAATGCCTGGGAATAATTCAACATTTTCCTACCTGCGAATTATACTCCCCCCAACCGTCTTCCCACGGAAAGCTTCTGCATTCATTGTTTCGAGGCAAGAATTTTGTCCAGGGTCTGCGTCAGGCGCAATTGAAATTGCGCGAATGAAAATGCTTTGCTCATGCGGTCCCTCCCGCGCGCTCCCATTTCCCTGGCCCGGCTCGGATCGTTGAAAAGGGATTCCAAAGCTTGCGCGAGGCGCTCGACGTCCCCGTGCGGCACGAGCAAGCCCGTAACGCCGTCCTCCACGATGTCTGGAATTCCGCCGTGTGCCCCGCCAATCACTGGATTGGCGAAGGCCATGGCCTCCAGAAACACAAGGCCAAAGCCTTCGCCGCGGCTGGGCAGGGCGAAGACATCGCAGTTTGCGTAACAGGCGAAAAGTTGCTCAGGCGTAAGACCGTGGAGAAAGTGCGCGTGATCTGAAACACCGAGATCGCGAGCGAGCTGTTCGAGTCTTGGCCGGTCGTCACCGTCGCCGACTAGCACAAGGGATGCGTCCGGCACCGCTTTCAGGACGCGCGGCAGAGCCGCAATTAAAGTATCCGCCCCCTTATATCGTTCGGCGGGATCCCATCTGCCGACCGTCAGGATGATTGGGCCTGTGCGGGGAAAGCTCGGGGGAGGCGAAAGGGGAACGACCGCTGCAAGGCGCGCCTCATATTCCGGATCGAGGCCCCAGGAAAGCCGCTGGACTTTTCCTGAAGGAATTCCTTGCTCGGAAATCAGGTGCCGCACGGTGTCCTCGCTCGGCCCGATCACTAAATCCGCTCGGCGGAGCGCGGCGCCGCGCGGCCAGCCGAGCGGTTGCCACACCTCGACGCCGTGGGTGAAGACCATCGAGCGAAATTTCCGGGTGCGTGCGCTCATGGCCCACACGATGGGAGCTAAATGGGGATGAAGGGCAATCAACAGGGCCGGCTTGCGGCCCGCAGCACGCAGCGCTGCCAGGGCGAATTGAATCTTGCTCCCCGCATAGCCGGAAACGGAAAATTCCAAAGAACCGACATGTACGGTGTGCAATCCCTGCGGGTCATTGAGGCTCAGGAAACGCGTAGTCATGCCGCGGTCAGAAGCAAATTTCGCAGTCACCGCAGCAACGTGGCGGCCGGCGCGCTGAACGCCACCGGCCGGGAGCACGTCCGTGAATAATCCCACGATGGAGCTCATTCAGGGGACACAGTGTACCCCTCCCGGCAAGTTCCCGTCTCAGTTGGAATTTGACGCGCGCAACCGCCTGGCGCATGAGACCCAGCCAAAACGCCGGGGAGCACGCGCTCCTTGACCCCTTCCACAGGCGGGCGTATGGTCTCCGACAAGTTTCCACGCGAGGAGGTTTTCCCGATGTCACAGAGTTTGCGATCTCTTCTTTGCCGTTGTTTCGGCCTGCATGCTTCGTTCGATGTTGTCAGCGGCGTCTTCGTGGCCGCGCTGTTTCTATTTGCGGCCAGATTTTCCGCGCAGCAGCCAGAGCCGCTTCATCTGAATCCCGCCATCGAAAAGCTTGCTCACGGACAGCCGATGATTGGCGGCCAGACCGACGACATGTCTCTGCAGAATTGCCGCGCCATGGCGCGCTTCGACTTCGATTACGAATACGTGGACATGGAGCACGGTCCCCTGAACTTCGACGCCCTGGCCTACTGCATCGCCGCCACCGTGGATAAGGCCGCCGCTCTGAAAAAAGGCAATCCACAACCCAAGGTGGCCCTGTTTGCGCGCTTTCCGCCTTACGGGCGCGATCTGCAAGCCAACGACTGGATCGTCAAGCAGGCCCTGGATATGGGCCTGATGGGCATCATCTTCAACGGAGTCGATAACAAGGAGCAAATGACGCAGCTCGTGCGCTACATGCGCTACCCCCAGGCGGAAAACTCCAGGTTTCCGCAGCCTCCAGGACTGCGCGGGTATTCTCCGGCCAACGCCGCGTTCGTCTGGGGGATATCCCCGGCGGAGTACTTGCAGCATGCCGACGTCTGGCCGCTCAATCCCGAGGGCGACCTACTCGCCATCGCCATGATCGAGACGGCCGAAGGCTTGAAAAACGCGAATGAGATCGCCTCCGTCCCTGGCGTGGGCGCGATTTTCCTGGGCGTCGGAGGAGACCTGCACCAATACCTCGGCGTAGCCCAGGATTCCCCCCAGTTGGAAGCCGCCCGCCAGACGATTCTCGCGGCCTGCAAAGCCCATAACGTCCCCTGCGGGATCACCACCGCGAACCAGGCCGAGACGGACAAGCGCCTCAAAGAAGGGTGGAGAATGATTCGCACCGGGCGAGAATGAGTTCCGGAGACGCCGGCTTTCGTCGAGCACGGAACGCCGAGGCGAGAATGAAACTATGCGGACGAACTGGAATCGTCCGAGAGCCTGGCGCAAACGAGGACAAAGCGAACGGGAAGCCGGATGGAGTTCAAGTCCGTATTTAGTTGAAAGATAATTTTACCATATACTTATATTCTTTTGTATAAGCGCGCCCTAATTGAAATCAACCTATGTTCTCTGGACCCTTTTGTCTGTCGAAAGCCAGACGCGATTCGTGTCTTGGCGAAAAACGGACTGCCGATCACCACAGCTTCTCTGCGTTACACGGAGGCTTCCTGTGTCCTTTACGATTGATACTCAAATAACCTGCTATCTTCTCCCGGAAGACGGTCCTGCCGCATACGCGGAGTTCATCAAGAATCTCAGCGACCCCGGCGAAACCTGGATTATCGCCTATGCCTTCACCCTGCCGGACATGTTTCAGGAACTGCTGGCCGCGCACCAGAAAGGAATTCCTTTGCACCTTTATCTTGATTATTCGCAGTATCGATCGGGCAAATCAACAGAAGATCCTCTTGTCATGCAGCTCGTGCACGCGGGGGTAGAAGTGACCGTCGGGACTTCGCCTGCAGGCTCGCAATACATCTGCCATACGAAAGGCATCGTTTCGGATGCCGCCAAAGGCGGGAGCCTGTGGTGCTGGGAAGGTTCCGTCAATTTTTCACTGAGCGCTTGGCATCAAGTCAACACTGCGATGACCTTCAGCTCGCCGGATTGGCGCGACCAATTCGTCGCCCAGTTTGAAGCGCTGCGCAATTTTGCCTGGGCGAAGGAACGCAGCTTGCAGATCATGCCCAAGCCTCCGAAAGATACCGGAGCCGCGCCAGTTGCGGCGCGCAAGAGATACGGATTGGCGCCCGCCGAGCCGGGTGCCGTGGCGGGCGGCGGTGGCCACGCGCCTGCTCGCTCTCGTCCGCTGTCTAAAAAGAAGAACAAATAACCCCTGGACAAATTCGGTTCCGACATCTCGGTCAAACCTTCACCGCCCGACATTGGTGAGGCCCGGCACCGCGTTGTGCTCCCTCCCTATGCGGCTTCGCGATTTGCTGCTAGGCTGATTCCTTCGCGGGACCAGCCGAGGGGGAACGTCGCGTGACCGGAAATCCGAAGCGTGTTTTGTTGACGGGCGGAGCTGGGTTCATCGGCTCGCACGTGGCGGAGGCTTTGCTTCGCAATCATACCTGCTTGAGCATCGTCGATAACCTCGACGAGTTTTACTCTCCCACATGGAAAAAAGCCAATCTCGAATCGATCCGGAAAACCGGGGCATTTGATTTTTTCGATGTGGACATTTGTGCTCTGGAGCGCATGCGCCAAATATTTATCGGCGCGCGGCCGGACACGGTCGTCCATCTGGCGGCGCGTGCCGGCGTGCGGCCCTCGATCGAGCAGCCGCGACTCTACGAACATGTGAACTTGGCCGGGACGGTGAACATGCTCGAGCTGTGTAAGGAATTCCAAGTTTCGCGACTCATTTTCGGGTCTTCGAGTTCCGTGTACGGCGCAGGAAGCCGCGCGCCCTTTTCCGAAGAGCAAGAGGGCCTGCGGCCCATTTCACCGTATGCCGCCACCAAACTGGCGGGGGAATTGTTTTGCTACACATACGCGCATCTTTACAAGCTGCCGGTGATGGCTCTGCGTTTCTTCACGGTGTACGGACCCCGGCAGCGGCCCGACCTCGCCATTCACAAGTTCGTGGCTCGCATCGAGGCGGGGAAAGCGATCCCGATTTTCGGGGACGGAGAAACGGGGCGGGATTACACGTACGTGGATGATATTGTCGCCGGGGTTCTCGGCGCGCTCGATTACGATTTTTCTTCCACGCAGAATGCGCCCTTCGAAATCTACAATCTTGGCAACTCGCACCCGGTAAAGCTTTCGGAACTGGTTCGCATGCTCGAACGGGCGACCGGAAAGAACGCAATCATCGACAGGGAAGGGCCGCAGCAGGGCGACGTGCCGCTGACGTGGGCCGACATTTCAAAGGCGGAGAGATTGCTCGGTTACCGGCCGCAAACGACACTGGAGGAGGGTCTCCGGAAATTTGTGGCGTGGTATCGCGCCGCCGATCCGAGTCTGCGGGCTTAGTGGAACAGGCCTCAGCTTGTTGGGGTTAGTCCTTGCAAGGCCCAATACCCACAGGCTGAAGAGCCTGTGGGGCAACAGGCGCATCGAACCGCCAGCGGCTAAAGCCTCACTCGTTTCAAGCACGTTACGGCACGGTTGAAACCGTGCCCTACAAAGATTCTCAATTTGCCACACAGGCTCTGAAGCCTGTTCCACTTAAAGCAATCTACTTCGCATTTTCATGCACGGCGGAAGGACTGCTTTTCCCGCTCTTGCGATCGAGCGCGCTCGCAAAAATGGCGCGCATTTCGACGCCATTGCGGTCCCAAGTGTATTCGCCGGCTGTCTCGGACGCTTGCGCGGCGATGCTTTCCCTCTGATCGGGGTGCTCGTAGAGCCATCGAATGCGCTGGGCGAGGCCGGCCACGTCGTTGGGATCCTGCAGAATCAATCCATCCACGCCATCGGTCATGATTTCGGCGGTTCCATTCGTCGCGGTGGTGATGACGGGCAAGCCGCAAGCCATGGCTTCGGCAGGGGGCTGCGCGAAGGTGTCTTCGAGAGACGGGCCAACGTATACATCCGCGGCTGCGTAATACCATTGCACGTCCGCGCGAGACGGACAGAACTTCACTTTTTCTTCCAGGCCCAATTCTCGAATCCGGCTTCGGTAGGGGGCCGAATCGTCCTTGCCTGCGACGACCAGGACCAGCGGCAGATCCCGCAGTTGCGCGAGCGCTTCTATCAATGCGACGAGGCCTTTTTTCTTCCAATCGTTGCCGACCAAAACGAGAACGAATTCTTCCTCGCTTAGGCCGAGCTGCCCGCGAACTTCGGGCCGGTTGCGCAGCCTCAATTCCCTGTTGAAAAGTTTATGGTCGAGGCCGATGTAGACGATCGGCAAAGGACCGGCGATGCCGTAATGACGCTTCAAATCCTCCGCGGTTTTTTTCGCGATCAGGATCAGTCCGGTCCGCGGATTGGTATACATGTGGCGTTCGAGAAAAATGATCAGCCGGTAGTAAAGCCAGCGGTGCATCAGCCGCGGCCAGAAACGAAGCGGGCTTCCCCGGAACCGCAATTCGTGCTCGGACATGCGGACAAATTCGGCAAACACGATGTGCACGGAGATGAGATCGGCATCCCAGCAATTCGTTCCAGCGGTGTAAACCAGATCGGGACGAAGCCCGCGTACATGCGCATCCCACGCGCGCCACACATGGTTGGCCGCGAGCCACCAAAGAAAATTCAAGAGGTGAGGCCCCGGGACACGGGGAATCCGGTGCCAGTGCATGCGCGTGAGGTCCACGTCTTCGACGCGCTGGCTGTAAATATGAATTTCGTATTCGGCCGGCAGACGGGTGATCCATTCGGCGATGCGCCGTTCGGTTCCGTGGCGTTTATCGATGAACGGAGAAACAACGGCGATCCGGACGGGTGACATTCGTTTGCGGCACTCCCTACAGATAGTGGGCTAATTCCGTATCGGCGGGGCGAATGTGCCGCCCCTCCGGGGCTTTCTGTTCTAGGTTTGCGTGTTTTCCCACCACTTCCGCGGTGGGCTACGATATTTCGTCCCTCCGGGACTCCGGGCACATTTGCTACGGGCTGACCTGCATGAGTTCACACCAGCGCTGGAGAACAAAGAGATTCCAGATGCGCGACCAGCCCACGGCGCCTTCGGAACGCTCGTAGCGGTCCCAGAGGCGATTCACGGCCGCGGGCTCGAGGATGCCGGTGCGGCGAAGGCGGTCCGGCGCAAATGCTTCCTTCAACACATGGCGCAAATCATGCGATAGCCAGCGCTGAAATGGAAACGTGAAGGTGCGTTTCCGCCGCGAAGCCAAATCCGCTAATAGGGCCGGAGGCAGGAAAACCTTGGCGGCATCCAGGAGAAGCTTTTTCTGCTGCATGCGAATGCTCGAGGGAACGGGAAGCAAAAATTCGACCACGCGATGATCCAGAAATACCGGCCGGACTTCGATGCTGTGCGCCATGCTCATGGCGTCCAGGTCGCGCAAGAGACGCGGCTCGAGGTGCGTGTGAATGTCCATGAAGGCGAGGCGCTCGCGGAGATCTTCGTTTTCCACTTGCCTCGACCAGTACGCCAAATGTTCCCTGGCCTCTGCGTGATGGCCGTTGCGGCCAAAGGAAGGAGAGATTAATTCGCCGACATCCCGATCCAGGAAAAGCACCTTCACGGCAAGCTGCGCGGCCACGAAGGGATCGTCGGCCCCAATCAGGTAGGAAAGCTTTCTCCAGCGAAAGGGAAAAGCGTTCTGGTCGAGGAGGCGGCCAAATGGAAATGCGGGAAACGGCTTGGCCCAGCGCGCCACGGTGTTGAACCGTTCGAACCAGGCGAGCGAATCGTATCCGCCGAATAACTCGTCTCCGCCCTGGCCCGACAGCGCGACTTTAAATCCGGCTTCCGCGCCCAGCTTCGAAATCCAATAGGAGTTCAGTCCATCCACGGAAGGCTCGTCGAGAGCCCAGATGGCGTGGTCCAGGTCCGCTTCCACGCGGCTCGCCTCGAGCGTTACAACTTCCAGGGGAATGCCTAGCGCTTCCGCCGTGCGGCGAGTCAAGCTGCTCTCGTCAAATTCTGCTTCGCCGAAGCCGACCGTCATGGCCGAGAGATTACCTGCGCCAGCGGCCCGCGCCAGCGCGCCCAGACAGGCGGAATCCGTGCCGCCACTTAAAAAAATCAGCACGGGAACGTCCGAGACGAGATGGTTTCGCATCGCCTCGAGCAAAACTTCCGAAAGATTCTCGGCGAGACGATCCGTCGAGAAATCCGGAGAAGAATGCGGGCAAAGCGACCAGTACGCCTCCGTTCGCCACTCGCCGTCCTTCCAAACTCCAATGTGGCCGGGCGACAGCGGAGCGACACCGCGGAGCGCGGACCAGGGCGGTGGAATATGCCCGAGCTGGAGAAACGTGCGCAGTCCCGCGGGATCGAGCTGTCGAGGCACAAGGCCGGAGGCGAGGAGCGTTTTGAGCTCGGAAGCAAATACCAGCCGGCCGCCGGAGGCGTGCAAGTAGAGAGGCTTGATGCCCAGACGATCGCGACTCAGGACTAGCTTTCCTTCGCGGGCATCCCAGATGGCGAAGGCAAACATGCCGCGCAGCTTTTCGACGAAGCCCTCTCCGTATTCCAGGTAGAGATGAAGGACCACCTCCGTGTCCGAGGTGGTGCAGAAGGAATGGCCGCGCCGCTCGAGATCGGCGCGCAACTCGCCCGCGTTATAGCTTTCGCCGTTGTAGGTGATCCAGGTCTGGCCATCCGGGCTTGACATGGGCATGCGCCCGCGATCGCTCAGATCGATGATGGAGAGGCGCGCGTTTACCAGGAGGCACGACGGAAATTCTTGGATGCCTTGGCTGTCCGGACCGCGATGCTTCATGGCGACGGCCATGCGTTCCGCGGCCGGGCGCAAGGCTTCGGATGGGCTCACCGTGGCGATTCCGGCAATTCCGCACATGAAATCCGTCAGCCTCCAATCGGCTGCCTAGAAACTTCCAAGCCTGCTACTCTATCGTTTCCGCTGGAACACTTCCATGCTTACGTACATGAAGTTGCGCGCGCGAAGAGCATAAGCGCGAAGCATGCCAGGACGGCGGTACAAAACGGGAACGAAACGAAGAATGGGCGCAATCAAACTCGCAAGAAGATCGGCCCGATACTGTTTGTTCTGTGACTACTCCTGGTTAACATTACGTATTCTGCGCAGTTCAGGGAACTGGCTGTATCCCGGCTCCCGTGGTTGGCTTCCGTATGGCGTCAGCCGTCTCGACCGAGTGCGCTAGTCTTGTGCTCATCCTTTTTCTGACCACCGTCTTGCTCGGAAACCTCGTCCTTGAATTTGCCGGACCCACCGCGCAGTGTCCGGCCGATCCCGTCCTCTTTCCCTCCGGCGGTGGCTTCGCCATCTTGCAATTACTTCTCGGTATACTGGGATTTGCGCTTGGATTTACGGCTTGGGCGGCAGGGTGGCGGAAGGATTGGAATGAGAATCGTTCTGACCGGAATCGATAGGGGCAAGGACCATGATGCGCCGCAATCCGCTCCTGGCGCACACGCCGATTATCGTCCAAGCGCTGCGAGCCGCCAGCGGGGTATTCCGCGCAGGTGCCTGGGAATGGGGATGGCCTGCGGCACCTTCGCGAGCATAGGCAGGCGGTACAACACACCGATGAGCAGCCACAAATTGGCGTTGTTTACAAAATTCTGATAAACGGCAATCGTCAAGTACATGAAGAGAATAAGAACCACAACGGTGTACCACCAGATGGCGAAGCCTAAGGGAAAATAGACCGTTTCCCGAAGCTTGACCACAATTTTCCAGCCTTGCCAGAGAAGAACCGTGGACCAAACGAGCCAAAGAATCGGACCGAATACGCCCATCTCCACAATGAGGGTTCCGAAGCCGCTCTCGACGCCGATGTTGGGGGTTTGCCCGCCCACGAATCGAGTGACGTATTGCATCCCCAGCGAAGACATGCCCGTGCCATGTCCAGTGAGCAGATCCCCCTCTGAAATAGCCTCCAAGAGATTTTGGACAGGATAATCCCAGCCTCGAGCGGAAAGATCGGATTGCCCGGAACCCGGTAAAAGCGTCTCTGAAACGAACGCCCAGCTTCCGCCGATGACTGTGGGAAAGACCTCGAACATCAGAATCAGGCCGATCCCGCCAACGAGAAAGCCGCGGCGCAGGGCCGTGATCAACCGATGTCCCTGCCCCCAGCGCCAGGGGGCGCCCCACAGAAACGCGGCCGTCATCACAAAAACGCTGCCCGCGACGAACACGAATGGGGTGCGAGTCCCGGTGATCATGACCGCGACGGTAACGACTCCTAGCCCCACAAAGCCATATTTGCTGGCGGAATTCCGGCTGAGCAGAAAGTATCCCTGCGCGCCCATGGTCAGAATCCAAAGCAGAACCAAGTAAAAGGAAAAGCGGCCCGCGCTGACGAAGACGGAGCTTGGCGCGTAGGCCGCCTGGTGTGTTATCGGAGAGTACCGTACTATATGAGATAATTCGTAGAGTTCGGTCTGCGAATCCTCGGGGGTGAGGAAGCTGACCCCCAGCACGGACTGGGCGATCCCCAGACCCGCGATCACGATCCCAGCCACCAAACTCACCTTGAGAAGACGGTCTAGATCCTCCGGGCGCTTCAGCATCGCGTAGCCGAGAAACATCAGCGGGGCGTAGTAAAAATAGAGTTTCAGCCCCAACAATCCATACAGAATGTTCGGGGAAAACGTATTGAAGACCTGAACGAAGCCAAGCGCCGCAAAAACCACGAGCGGAATCATGAACGGAGGCTTAAAAAGCTGCACTTCTCCCCTGCGCTTCGCGAAATAGAAGGAAAAGTAGGCAATGGCGACCAGGAAATCCTTGGCAAAATATACCGTCAAGCTGTTGCCAAGATACTTGCGGGCCAGATCCTCATAGAGGAGCCAAACTAGGAACACAAGAACGCCGTTGCGCCAATCGTTCAGAATGTGAACCACCAGCCCAACCACGAGCAGGCTCAGACCGAACATGATCAAGTTCGTGTCGGAGCCTGCGACAATCCAGGCCGCCAATTCCCAAATGATGACCAGGACGACGAGCCCTATCGCCGCAGCCCTGAGCTGCCGATTCCCGCTATGAGCGCCTGTAGTCGTGAATTGCATTCAATTCAATCCCCGCGTAGTATGCCATCCCGCATGTGGGCTGCAAAGTCCAAACACAAAACTGTTTCACCGGTTGACCTATAGGTCAAGAACGGGCTTCGCCTGCCAGCGGCACCCTCGGCTGCAGCAGACGGCGCCTCACGCTGGCCGTGCGCGCTTCCGTAAGCTCGGCCACCCCATAAGCGTAGGCTAGCATCAGGAGCGCGATTCCCAGCCCATACAGCAAGTGCCGCGGATCGGGCTGCCAGTTTCCCAGAGGGTCAAGCAAACCGCGCAACAGGAGCAACGCCGGGAAATGAGTCAGATATAACGTGTAGGAAAATCCGGCCAGCTTCTTTGCTCCGGAAGCGTAGGCTGGAGAAACATCCTGCCGCGATCCGAGCAGCAATGCGTAGAGCCACAGCGCAAAGCAAAATGCCACGGCGTAGTCAGCCAGCGGGCCCGAGAAAAGCCGCTGTGTGCGGCACCAAGCAAGTGCGCAAAGGAACACAAACCCCGCTGACAAAGTCAGCGCCTGAACTCCCGTCTTGAATCTCGTGACTCGTGCGAGGCGACCCACCAGGGCTCCCGCCAGCCAGATCAAAAAATAGAGGCAGATTTGCGGGCCGATAAACCACAATAGGAGAAGGGCGATGCACGCGTAGAGAATGCGCATGCGGATCCCTACCCATGCGGCAGTCGCCAGAAATAGGGCGGGGAAGACAATGTAGTACCAAAATTCGTAACTCAGGCTCCACAGCGGACCGTTGGAACCGAAAACAGGGGAGACGATGCTCTGCAGAAAAAAGAAATTTCCAAGGAAAAGAGAAACCGTGGAGCGCAGGGCGACGCTCGGGAGATAAAATTTATAAAGAGCGGAGTAATAGAGCGGGGCCGCTTGGGGTATTCTCATTCCAATCCGGTCCCATATAGCCCCCAGAACAAGCGCCGGGAAGAGAACCAGCTGCAGCCTCGTGATCCGACTTACTAAATATGTGCGCCAGGACCACTTCCGCTTGCCCACGGATTCCATCACGCTCGTGCCAATGAAATATCCGCTGAGAACGAAGAAAACCATAACCGCCTGATGCCCGAAGCCAGTGACCGCGTAAAGGACGATGGAGGGGAGAGTCTTGTTTGCCAAAAACGGATAATCCACGAAAAACAAGCCCCGCAGGTGGTACAGCAGAACGGCGAGGGCCGAGATTCCCCGGATCAGGTCCAAATGAGCGGAGGTGCGATTCGCGAGTCGATATTCCTTAGGCAATGGGCCTTTCGAAAATCATCCCAAGAGTCGAAGTCAGGATCCCGGGCTATGTTTTCCCACCACTTGAACGGCTCGCACGAAGCTATCCGCGTACTCCCGCGGCGACCATGTCTCCATCCGCCGTTGCGCGGCAGCGCCGAGGTGCGCCCTCTTTTCCGTGTCCGGCAGAATTTGCCGCAGGATTGCGGCCAACGCCCCGACATCCCCGGCGGGAAACACGTAGCCGTTTTCCTCCGGACGTACCAGATCGAATTTCGCGCCCACGCGGTCGCTGACGGCGACGGGCAAACCACAGAGCATGGCCTCATTGACGACCAATCCAAAGGGTTCGAACAACGATGGCAGGACGAACAAATCCGAGGCGCAATAGACGGACGGGAGTTGCGACTGATTCACAAAACCAAGAAAACGGACTCGGTCCGCAAGACCCAACTCCGCTGCCCTGCGCTCTAAATTGCTCCGTTCCGGCCCATCGCCAGCAAAAGCAAGATAAGAGTTCGGCACATTTGCCTTGGCAAACGCTTCCAGCAAATCCATTGGCCCTTTCCAGCGCTGCAGCTTCGCGCAGAAGAGCGCTACTGTTGCCTGGGCCGGAATCTTCCAGGCCGCGCGCACCGCGGCGCGGTCCGCCATCGCCGCTTGCCCCGTCCACCATTCGTTATCGACCGCGGTGGGAGCTAGGACAACGCGTTCACCGGGAAAACCGAGGGACTTCAAATACTCGACCCCTCCGGACGAGGAAACCACTACTCCGCTGGCAAGGGAAAAAATCCGTCGAAGCAGTGTTTCCTTCATTCGAAGTTTCCATGCCGATTGCGCCCTCCAGCTTCGCAGGCTGTGCGAATCCGAAACGAAAAGGATTGGTGCGCCGTAATATTTCGCCGCGGCAACAGCAATCCATGCGCTGGCAAAGTAATAGCCGCAAATCAGGACTGCATCGAAGTGTCCATCTCGGATCAAATTCCAGATACCAGGATTAAACAAACCGAAAAAATGCCCTAGACCCGGCCGTAAAGCCCGGTTCGGAATATTCCTCCACGCGTATCCTTCCAGCAAGGGCGTATCCCAAGAGACCTTTACGCCAAAGCCTGGATCAACGCCGGATTCCGCTCCCTGCATGCTGCAATAGGCAACCAATAGGTTCAACTGGGTCCGCTGCGCAATTTCCCGAAACAATGGGGAAGAATATTGGACCACGTGAGGGGCGACGATCAGCAACCGCTTGCTGCCGCGATCCGGGTCTTTCCCGAAGGCAGCGTCAGGCCTGGGTGGCAGCGGTTTCGAGAGGGTCTGCTTTCCAGGCGACAGGCGGCTAGCGATGAGACTTTTTTCGTTCATCCGCATACTCTGGGTGTTCGTCGCCTCCAAAGAGCAAGTGTATATTGGTTATCGCTCGAACTCGTTCCCATTCTTCACTATCATATAGGACGGTTCGCCCGCGGACGAGAGAGGCAATGTCAAAAGAGAATTCCATAGATGTCCAAGCAAAGATTCGCTACGTCCGGCGCATTCTCCACCATCGATGGCAGGGCCAGCCTCGTGTTTGCCCTTACTGCGGTCCCTCCAGCATCGTAAAACTTGTCCGGCGAAAAAAGCTCATCGTCGAAATTCTCCAGTGCCAAAGCTGTCACCTGTGGTTTCGCTGGCCGGGCGACAGTCCCGGGGAACATGACCGATACTATCAGGAAGAGTTTGCCGGGGATTCGCCCCAGGTCATCCTTCCTGCGAGCAGCGAACTTGATCTGCTTACCAGCACAAATTTCTCCGGTTCTCCCCTCGATATCAACAGCAAAGTAAGAGTTTTGCACTCCTTGCGTCCCGGAGCCCGCGTGCTCGATTTCGGGTCCTCCTGGGGTTACGGAACATACCAGCTGCAACAACACGGGCTCGACGCCGTCGGTTTTGAAATTTCAAAGCCTCGCGCCGAATACGGCCGCAAGATGTTGCGGCTAAAAATCATTGATAACCTGGAGGAACTCGAAAAGCTCCCGGCAAGCGCTTTCGACATCGTTTTCTCAAACCACGTCGTCGAACATTTGCCGAATATCGCCGCGGTGTTTCCCTTGCTCACGCGGCTTCTTAAGAGCAATGGTTTTGTGTTTCACGTCCTTCCCAATTTCATGGGGAAGGTGGCGCGGTCTGGATACTGGATCAAATGGATTGGAGAAGACCATCCCATCGCGCCGGCCATGCCGTTTTTTGAGTATGCCATCCCGCGCGCAGGACTGGCGCAGCCGATCTTTGGGTCCAGCCCATTCGATGATCAGATGAGCCAGACGCTGAAAGATCATCCCGGCGCCGCGCTTTCCACCGAAGGCGATGAATTGCTAGTCTTCGCACTTAAAAACGCTTCGTGAGAGGCTCGCTGGCCGACATGTCACTCGAACGGCCTTGCCAAAATCAGTGCTCGGGATTTCTCACTCTCGCGTGGATACCGTTGACGTCATCGAGCGCGGCGCTGGCCGATGGAAAGAACATTTTCCCCGATGGTGAACGTTGCCGGGAGCAAGAATGCCGAGTGCACATTGTCCGCTTTTCGAAGACCGCGGGCAGGGGTTCTGTCTGAGTGGTTCTGTCTAGATGATAGAAGATTTCAACACTTACGATGATGGGACTTCCGTCACCGCGGATATCTGCATCATTGGCGCGGGAGCCGCCGGCATAACGATCGCCAAGGAGTTTCTGGGAAGTCGCCACAAGATCGTGGTCCTGGAAGGAGGCGGATTCGATCCTGACGCGGATTCGCAGAAATTATTCGAGAGTGAGATTGTCGGTTTGCCCCACGCCAGCATCCATGACGGGCGCGCTCGAGTCTTCGGCGGCACAACCACCTTGTGGGGAGGGCAAGCGCTGCGCTTTGAGGAATTCGATCTTCAGGAGCGAAGCTGGGTTCCGCATAGTGGATGGCCGATTCCCCTCGCAGAACTCGAGCCCTATTACGAACGCGCGGAACGCGTGCTGCGCGTCGGCGCTCATATTTCCTATTCCGATCTTTGCTCCTCGTTTGGGATTAAGCCGCCGGCCCTCGATCCGAGTAAGCTCTACATAGAATGTTCCCGGTGGAGTCCGAAACCCAATTTCGGAACAACGTATCGCCAGGAACTAAAAAATACATCGAACGTTTCCGTTCTCCTGCACGCAAACGTTACGTCCATCAACACCAATCCGTCGGCGACGGCCATCGAGAACATCGAGTTCCAGACACTGAACGGAAAAAAGGGGACAGCTAAGGCGCGCTTCTACGTGGTCTGCGGCGGCGGCATTGAAACCGCGCGCCTTCTGCTGGCCTCGAACCGCATCGACCCAAACGGAGTAGGTAACAAAAACGGCCTGGTAGGCCGCTATTTCCAAGAACACGTCCACATGAACCTTGGCAACCTCTTGACGAAGGATCGTGCGCATCTTCAGAATCTCTTTGAATCCTTTTTCGTCCGAGGATTGAAGCACGCTCCTCTGCTGACGCTCACCCAGAGGATGCAGGTGGAGAAACAGCTTCTGAGCATTCACGGCATGGTGGTTTTCGAGCCGGCGGCGGATTCCGGCATCGCCGCCATGAAGAAACTCTTCAGGGCCGCGATCGGCGGAAGCTTTTCGAACACTACGGAACTGGGGCGGCTGATTGGCACAGCATTGGCAAACCCGGGCGAACTGTTCCGTTTGGCTTATCGCCTGCGCGTGCAAAAACGCGCGGGCACGCCGAAGCGAGGGCCGATTCTTTTCGGCGCGCAATGCGAAATGGCGCCGAACCCAAATTGCCGGGTCACGTTGAGCGAGGCTCGCGACCACTTCGGTATGCCTCGCGCCAGGCTGGACTGGAGTCTGGGCGAGCTCGAGCGCCGGACGCTATTGGAATTTGTGAAGACGCTTGCATGTGAATTCGAACGCTTGGGGCTCGGCTCCTTCGATCTGAAGCAGGCGGAATTCCTGGACGACCCCGCGGCGTGGGTCGAGAGAGCGCGTGACTCCGCGCATCACATGGGAACGACTCGAATGCATGAGACTCCTCAACATGGCGTCGTGGATCCGCAATGCCGCGTGCATGGCATCTCCAATCTGTACATCGGGAGCAGTTCCGTATTTCCAACTAGCGCCCGCTCGAATCCTACGCTGACCATACTGGCGCTCTGTTTGCGAATTGCGAACCGGCTGAAGGAAATTTCTTCTTGATCGGCAGGGGCCGATCACTTTCCATGACGGCGGCACACGAGAATCCCCTATGAAAGAGGGGAAAAGGATGAGAGGAATCACTGTACCGGGCATCGACTTCCAAATACCTGTGCTTGGATTTGGTTGTAGCGCCCTGGCGAGCGCCGGTAAGAAGAAAGCGCTTCAGTTGCTCGGGACAGCGTTCGATGCAGGAGTGCGCCACTTTGACGTGGCCCGCTATTATGGATACGGAGAAGCGGAAGGATTGCTGGGAACCTTCGTAAAGTCACGCCGCGCGGAGGTCACGATTACCACGAAGTTCGGCATCGAGCCGCCACGCCGCACGAACGCGGTCCGATTTGCCATGCAAGCAGGACGGCGTCTCGTGCGACTCGTGCCCGCGGCGCGAAGCGTACTGCAACGCCGGTCGGAAGGACTCGTAAAACGCGGGGCGTTCAGCGTGAAAGACGCTCGGGCCAGCCTCGAAACCAGTCTGCGCGCACTGGGCACCGATTACATCGATTTTTTCTTGTTACATGATTATTCGGTCTCAGGGGATTCCCCCCACGAGTTGGTGGCCTTCCTGTCGGACGCCGCCAAAGCCGGCAAGATCCGCGATTTTGGATTGGGGACGGGGATCGAAGATGTCTTGCGAGCGTTGGAATGCCAGCGGGAACTTTGCGGTGTCGTGCAATTTGAGAACAGCGTCCTAAAACGGAACGTGGAGAGGCTTCCCCGAGGCGCGCCTCATGGTCTCGCGATCACCCATGGATCGCTCGGCGCTAATTACCATTTGATAAGTATATTCCTGACAATTCACCGCGAAACGGCAAAAACCTGGTCGGCACAACTCGCCCTCGATTGCTCCCGGGAAGAAACGATCTCCGCGCTGATGCTAAACTACGCGGTTCAGGCGAACCGAGATGGCCTGGTGCTGTTTTCCTCCAGGAGTGCGCCGCGAGTAAACACCAATGTGAGAGCGGTCCTGGAACCCGATATTTCTCCCGCGCAAGTTGAGTTGTTCGGGCAGCTTGTGCAGCGAGAGATGCTGCCCGCGGTTCCGGCTGCTTAGAATTACAATCGCGGGCCGGCGGGACGCCAGCGCTACGACAAACCGCGAGCGGCGAGTTCAATGCGTGACGCGGCTCGTGGACATGGCAGTGACGAATTGTGACGCGATGGCATCCCAACTGAAATAATCGCGCGCTGCCGCCTGACTGCGTTGCCGCAGCTCCTGGTACATTTTCTCATCGGTCAAAACCTGGGCCAGGGCTTGCGACAATCCCTTTCGGTCGCGAGCGTCAACCAACCTTACGCCGGCTTCGGTGATTGGAAATCCGGTTTCCTCTCCACGATAACCGACGATGGGCAGACCGCAGGCGATTCCCGCGATCGCACTGCCGCGCCTGCTGGACACGCGCCCGCGAACGCAGAGCAACACCTGAGCGCTGGCCAGAGCCCGAACGAGATTCTCGCCAGACATCAATCCGAGCGTCGAGAATTCAATGCCGGATCCGTTCAGCGCCGTGCGCAACGCGCCTTCAAATTCGTCAGTTCCTCTCCCGATCGTGATCAGTCGCACGCGGACACCTTTGGACTGGGCGCCCTTCAAAGCGTACGCAATGTCCCCAACTTCCTCGATGCCCACGGCCCCGCTCGTGAACCCAAAAACGGCAACCGTGGATACGGTTGAAGGCACGGTGGCATCGTTGTTCATTTTGCAATCGAGGTCAGGGAAATTGGATCCGACGGGAATGAAGATTGCTTTGTCGCGTTCCGGAGGAAGCCACGTAATCAAGTCGACGGAAACCGTGAAGACGGCCAGATTCGAGCGCGCATAAAGCCCACGCAACACATGCAGATGAGAATATTCGCGGACGCGGCCAACGATTCCCGAACCGCGCAGCGGCATGAAATCGTGGAAAACGACGGCGGGTCGAGCGCCGCATTGCCGGAGAACATCCAGAACGCGCGGCGCACGCAGAGGAAATCCACGTCGCGACCACGCTAGCGTCGTGAACTGTAGAAAAGCCCAGCGATCGCGCCAATCGGCTGCGGCTCTGCGCAACTCGGCGAGGGCATTGCGCCACCCTTTTTCAGCCCATGGAACGGAAACGACCTCGAAGGAAACTCCGTGCTGGAGGCCCGCCTCGCGCAGCTTTTCGCAATAATCTGCCACGCCGTCGGTGGGCTCGTCCCGCCGTCCGAGCAACAACACGGCTTTCTCAACGCTCATTTCTCCACCAGGTAGGAACCAATGACCAGGGCATCCATCCCGGAGCTGAAGAACGTGCGAATGGCGTCCGTGGGCGTGTTCACGATCGCTTCGCCGCGGAGATTAAACGAAGTGTTCATCAGAACAGGCACGCCGGTGCGCTTGCCGAATTCGTCGATTAGATTCCAATACAGGGGGCTGATTTCCCTCTCCACCGTTTGCGGGCGCGCGCTGCCGTCAACGTGCGTAACCGACGGAATGACGTTGCGCATTTCGGGGCGCACCGGATTCGTAAGAATCATGAACGGGGAATCGCAAGCGTATTCCAAATATTCTCCCGCCACTTCTTTCAACATGGAGGGCGCGAAGGGGCGCCACCATTCGCGGAATTTCACCGCGTTATTCACCTTGGCGTTCATTTCCGGATCGCGCGGATCGGCCAGGATCGAGCGATGCCCCAGCGCGCGCGGGCCGAACTCCATTCGCCCCTGAAACCACCCGATGATGTTTCCATTGGCCAGAAGTTCCGCGGTGGTTGCAGCGACATCGGTCAACTTCGATGCGCGGAGCTTGTACGTCCGCAGCGCTTTTTCAATTTCTGCATCGGAAAATTCGGGGCCGAGATAGGCGTGGCGCATCGGCTTCATCGGCAGCCGGCCGCCGCCATCCAGGTAAGGCGCAAACACGGCGCCGAGCGCCACGCCATCGTCCGAAGCCGCCGGCTGAATAAAAATGCGATCGACGATGCCTGAGGCTTGAATCTTTCCGTTCGCCTTCGAATTGAGCGCCACGCCTCCGGCGAGGCAAACGTTGCGGCAGCCGGTTTTCTGTTTGGCCAGCCTCACCAAAGCCAGCATGGCTGTCTCGCAGGCGTCTTGAACGGCAAAGGCGATGTTCTTGAAACTGTCGTCGATTTCGCTTTCAGGCGTCCGTTCCGGGCCCAGGCGATTGGCGATGGCAGAAGAGCCGTTATTGCGTTCGAATAGAAGCGGCGCATTGACGCGATACGATTCATGATTTAACGAGATGAATTCGCTGAGATTCACGCCGGGATTTCCATAAGGCGCTAGGCCCATCACTTTCCATTCATCGCTGTTCGGAACGAACCCGAGATATTGTGTGAACTGCGCATAAAACAGACCCAGCGAATTCGGCCAAGGAATCGTGAGCACGTGGTCGAGTCTGCCGTCGTGGCCGTACCAGATGGAACTCGCTTCCCAGGCGCCGCGGCCGTCCATCACCACGACGGCGGCGTTGTCGAATCCGGAATACGAATACGCGCTGATGGCGTGGGCCAAGTGGTGGTCCACGAACCGTATCTGCGCGCGCGTCGGCCCGAAATAATGCGCAAAAAGCTTGAAGCCGCCGTTTTGGTGGGCCATGCTCGCGTAAAGCCGCGCGGAGTTCAGCGCATTCAAATAGGTGAAAGGATACTGGCCGCGTAAAAAGCACTTCAAATCGGTGGCAAAGACAGCGCTCGGAGCGGGCCAGCCCTGGCAAATGAAATCGATTTCGTCGGGAAGCACTTTTGCGAAATCCAGACAGGCGCGTATGGCCAGGCGCGGAAAGCCGGCATCGTGTTTGATCCGGCTGATACGTTCCTCGGCCACGGCAAAGAGCAACTCGCCGTCCCGCGCGATGCAGGCGGAGGAATCGTGCATCTGCGAATAGTTAAACCCCAGGGTGATCATGAAGGATCGCCGAACTCCTTTTGTTCCAGAGGAACTCTAACCATTTTCGCAGGGCGCGCATAGAGGAAGCGGCGCAAGAATAAACTCCGGCTCACCGTGTCACTATTGCAAATGAGCGTCCATCCCCACGCCCGCGGCGGCTTGATACTTGAACGAGTGCCCGAGACGAACCAGGGGACCTTCGAACATTTTCCAGGAAATCCAGGCGATGCCCACCGTTGCAAACCCCGCAAAAAGCGTGACCGCCACGCCGCGCGCGTCCGTGGTGGCTGCCGGGGCATGGCGCAAGAACGCGTGGCAAAGTGTATTTACTACAAGGTGAATAATGTAGACGCAATAGGAGATCCGGCCAAGCTCTCGCAGCCACGCCAGACGCGCCAACCGGGCGATGGGGCCCTCTCGCCGAACCAAGGCCACGAGCAGGACCACAATGTAAAACGCGGCCAGCCATGTGAAGCCGATCGACTCCATGCCCCACATTCGCGATTCGGGCGACCACTTCCACAGGGCGGCGACACCGGCGAAAAGAGCGGCCAGAATTGCGTACAGAATTCCGCTTCGATCCGCCAACCATTGCCGAAATCCTTCCCTGCGCCAGAACACTGCCGCGAGCATGCCGATGGCAAGGGAATCGGCGCGGCATGGCATCAGCCCGCTTACCAGCCCCGCGTCCACGTGCCGTGCCAGGAGCGCCACGCGCAGCAGGGGCGCGGCCGCAATCACACACGATAGAAAGATCGTCAGGGCGCGCGTGGAAAGCAGCCGCACAACCAGCGGCGAGACCAAGTAAAACTGTTCCTCCACCGCCAGCGACCAAAGATGACCAAACCATGCACCCGCCAGCCCCGCGAACGGGATGATCATCAAATTCTGTAGGAAAAGGAAATGCGAATAGATCGGCAGGCCCAGCGGCATGATGACGCCTGAGTTGGAGTGAGCGCGCAGGAAAGGTCCCGCGACAGCAATCAAAATAACGTACGCCAGAATCCAGAGATAATAGATGGGAATGATGCGGAAAAATCGTCGCGTATAAAAAGTCTTGAAATAAGACGGAGAATCGCGGGCGTCGACGAGAATCCCTCCGATCAAAAAGCCCGAGAGAACGAAGAAGAGATCCACTCCGGACCATCCCATCAGAACCAAACGCTGTAGAATGGGTGTCAGGCCGCCTCCCGCAACCGTTCCTTGCTGCTCCAGATAGTGAAACACCACGACCATAAATATGGCGGCTCCGCGGAGTCCATCCAATTCCGGGATACGCCCCTGGCACGGAGCAGCCGGCGAGGGGGGCGGCAGGGAACGCCGCAGGTCCGTCTCCGCTGAATCCAGACTCGTGGTTCTCCGCGATTCCACAGTCGTTCCTTTCCAAACTGACTTTGACGAACCATCTTTCCTCGGACTCTTTGTCTCAACCAGATCGAGCTAAAGGTATTCGGGTTTTGCCCGGCTGAATCATAAGATCAAACATCCATGTCCGCGGCTCCGTCCGGCGGCGCGGTGCAAGGATTTAGCGGGCCTGCTTGAAGCCCTCCCTAGCCAGCAGTTTTAAGACTTCGTCCGCGCGCTCGCCGGGCAAGCAGAGCGCCTCACTAAAACCCGCTTGCCTGGCTGGATCCCACGGCTCCAGCCCGCGGTAATCGAGCCAGAAAAGACGATATCCCCGCTCCAGCAGGAAATCCGCCACACGGGTCGGTGAACTCCCACCCTGCTCGATAAGGATAGTGTTGACCTCCATAATCAAGGATGGACGGAACTTTTCCAAAACAGACTGCGCGCCGCCCAGGACGGCAAGTTCGGATCCCTCGGCATCCAGCTTCATCGCGTCGCATCGCTCCAGGTTCAAATCACAGCACCAATCGTCGAGAGCGATCGAGGGAACTTCCACGTGCTCCCCCGTGCCGAAATCCCGCACCGCGCTAACCGTTCCCCAGCCCGATTCATTCCTGGTGGAGGAGCGCTCGAATGTAAGGGAGCCCGTACGGTCCCACACGGCCGAGTTTATGGCCTGCGCCCACTGGAATTGTGAAAGATTTCGAGCCAGGCGCTCGTAGACGCGCGGGTCGGCCTCAAAGGCGAAGACGCGTCCTTCCGGCCCTACCCGATGCGCGGCGAATACGGAGTGAAATCCGATGTGCGCACCCACATCGAAAAAAACGGCTCCTGGCTTGAGGATCACCTTAAAACACTCGCGCACATGCGGCTCGTACACGCCGGCCCACATCTGCCTTTGGATTCGGTCGCTCAGATCCGTTTCGAACCGCACACCCGGCCACGGAGAGGCCACCCCTCGATTACCGCCAATCCAACAGGCAAGCCTGCCAAACGCGTCTACCAACCGCCCTTGGCCCGGCACCGCACGGCGGCCCATTCGAAGGCTGCCAAGCCCGTGGGCGGCTGCTCCCATCAACGTTGTATTCATAGCCTCATCCGGGACGCCGCTCGACGACTTGCACGGCGGGTGTCGGTTCTCCGGTCCAGCTGCGGAAACGAGACAGCCCCTTCTCCGCATACCACCTGCGCAGCCGGTAGAACACGCGGGGCGGCAGGAGCAACGTTTGCAGCAAAACGAACGCCCGGAACAGCCGGTAGCGCCATGTTACTTTGTGATAAGAAGCTTTGAAGGCGGCTCGTTCCACGGAAAACGCCTCCATGGGGCTGCCCCCGTCCAAACTCAGGCGGATGCGTCCCGCCTCGACCCGCGTCCCTTGAAATAGAGCGGCCAGGATCTCTTCCGTCGCGCCGAATTCCCGGAGCTTTGGCGGAAGCTCGCGCAAAAGGACATCGAGTACATTCATCTTACGCCGTGCCTTGGTGGGTTCAAATTTGCCGAGCTGGAATAGATTGCCCGCATGCATGCCGTAGTAACATAACGGCTCATTTAGAATCATGGCCGGACCGGCGGCCGGAGCCAGGGTGAAGATAAATTCGTCGGCCTCGATCGTCAATTCCTCGGGGATTGGCAAAATTCGGTCCAGAACCGGCTTCCGGATGGTCATGCGGCTGGTGCCGAAAAACGCGGCTAGATGGCTAAACAATTCCGCGTTTTCCCGCGAAGAGAGATCCAGGCGGTAGGGCCGTCCCGGGAGGATGAGGCCATTGGGGCGCCCGTCGGAATATTCTTCATAGAATCCGTGCCCCACAAATCCGACGTCCGGGTTGGCCTCAAGCGTCTCCAACACTCGTCGAAGTTTTTCCTTGGCCCAACGGTCATCGCCGTCCAACGTGGCGAGGATCTCTCCTTGGGCCTGGGAAAAACCGAGATTGAATGCCGAGGCTTGCCCGCCGTTGGATTTGCGAATCGAGCGTACGCGGGGCTCAAACTGGCGAACGATTTCCGGCGTGCGGTCGGTCGAGCCATCGTCCACGACAAGGATTTCGACGGCGTCCATGGGCATGTCCTGTTCGAGGACGCTGATGATGGCGCGCTCAATAAAACGCTCGTGATTGAACGTGTCAATGAGTACGCTCACTCGCGGCTTCGGCATGTTCCTTCCGTCTTTTCCAGCCATCCAATCGATCCGCCAGCGGCAGGCCGAGGGGGATCCGGCCGCCTATTTCCCGGGAGCCTGCGAGCCCGGTTCCATCTTTTCAAAAAGATGAAAGGGATTCGCGGCAACCAGGCGATACCGGCTCATGGCCATGATTTCGGGCATCAACTTATGGAGGCTGAATTCGCCTAACGTGGAATCATCGAACAAAATAAAACCGCCGGGCTCGAGATACGAATCGCAATGCAGGAAATCCTGCTTTGCATACTCATAGGTGTGATTGCCGTCGATATAGCAAAAACTGAAGGGTCCACCAAGTTGGAACGTTCGCCCCAGGACATCCGCGCGATTTTGCCGGTCCTTCCATGCATCAAAAAACTCGTTCGCTGTCATCTCAAAGGTGAACGGCAAATCTTCCCGGCTGAACATCTCGATGTTCCGGATATAGGAGTTCTTGGAGAAAGTCTTGTATTCGGAAAATAGAACGGGTGAATCCGCGATTTTGGCGCGGCCATTCACATTTTCAAACTCCCATTTATCGCAGGTAACCAGCGGGTTCCTGGCGCCGTATTTTCTCTTGAAATGGGTAATGACGTTCGTCGAGAGGCCGCAAAAAGAACCGATTTCCAGAATTGGCGCCGCGCTGGGAAGATGGCTGATGGCGTAATCCATCGAGTAGAGATTTCCTCTCTCGAGCATCCCCGCGTTCGCATAACAGAGCCAGGTGATGTATTCATCGTCGAGGAGACGAATGGGCTGTGGCGGATCGATCATTCGCGCCGCTTTCCGTAGCACCCGTCCGGCCAATTTGTTCACAACACTCATACTACCCTCGTCTGAAATTCGCCGATTCCATTTTATCTAGGAGACTCGGGACTGTGGCGGTGCCGCAGCCCCAGCCGGCGGCGCAGTGGCCGAGTTAAGTTTAATAATCCGAACCAGGCCGCGCTGCGGGCGCTTGCCGCCTTGCGCTTCGCCTGTGCGATCCAATGATAATAGTTCGGACGCAGGCCCTTCGGCGTAAGCCGGTGCGTCGCGTTGTCGATCGTGGCAAAGTGCCCCTTTCCGAGAAGTGCATAGTTCTGCTGCGCCTCGACGTCTTGCCAAAGACCGCTCTGCCCGCCCGGATGATGCGAGTAATCGTGGTTTTGATGAACAGCCAGCACCACGGGCGTCGCATCCACCACCGGCACGCGCATCGAGCGAACTTTCCAGAGCAGCCAGTTGTCATATCCCGGCCGCCCGACGGCGAAGGGCGGCACCTGTCCGGACAGCAGGCCCCGCGGAAACACGAAATAATCGATCCATTGCGGCGGGCGAAGCTTGCCGTGTTCGCGGGCCATGGAACGCAGGCGCTCGTCCCAGTCCGGTTTGGAAAAATCCCATGGCTCGTTGATATTCACATCGCAGCGGCGTCCGACCATTAGAGAACACTCATGCATATTTGCCAGTCTCTCGGATGCGGCGAGGAAATCGCCGGTGAGAAGAATGTCCGCGTTGAGGAAGCATAGCCGGGCGTGCCGGGCGAGACGATCGGCGCGATCGAATAAGCTCGAAAGCAGCGGCGTGCCGAGTGAGTTTCGATCGACTTCCGGTTCATGGCGAGCCCCGAGTTCGCGCGCCGCTTCGGCGGCGCCTTCTTCGTCGCCAAATAAGATGACTTCCGCGGCGGGGTGCACGAGTTTCCAGCTTTGGATGGCATTGCGCTGAATGATGCCGATGTGCCCGCGAAACGGCTTAGGCGTGGAAAAGAAAGTAATCATCGTCGGTTTTGGCGAATGCCGGCCAATCGCTTAGATCCTTTCCAGCCAGATCGAAGAAAATGTGTCCGGCCCGGTTCCTTTCCGGTGGTCGTATCCCGAAACACTCTGGCGCAGGAATTCTTCCTCCTTAAACCGGATGAAAGGGAGCGAGAGAAGAATCTGGAACTCGGAATTGTGACAGAGAAATGCCTGAAGCAGCATCGCCTCCGTCCAAAAAACCGGCCATTCGCGCTGGAAAATCCAAGTATCCGCCGGGAACGGAGTGTTATAGGGAATGGGAATGTCATGGATGTGCACGAGGACGCCCTTTTTTAGCCGCGGCAGGATCTCGAGGTAGAGATAGGCCACGTCGCCGTCTATCTTCAGCGCATGCGTCGAATCGATGAACAACACGTCGCCCGCGCCCAAGGATTCAAACAGGGAGCAATCGACTTCCTGCACGTCCTTTTCGATAAGCTCGATTCCGGCAAGCGATCGCAACTTCGCGTGCGGGAAAGGCTCGATGCAAGTGATAGCCATGTCCCGGCCTTCCTGTATATTCCGCCGGGCGGCGCAAGACGCGTAGTAGGTCGAGAGTCCCGCGCCAACCTCGAGATAGCGCCGCGGGCGGTGATGACGGAGCAAAAAATAAAGCGTCATGGCATCGAGCGGCGTATATCCCTCGCCATAGCTCTCTTTCATCAGCTCCGCGTAGCTGGGCAGGGACTCGAATTCTGCCAGGTAGGATGCGGCCACGCGGTTCCAGAACTCCTTCATTTGAGCTAAATCGATTTTCAAGCCGGCTAAGCCGCTCGGCCTCGACCAGCGATCCCGATTCTTTTGAAGGCGGCGAAGATCTGGTAACGGGGAGTAATAATCGCCGGCCAGGGTGACGTTCAAGCCGTAGGCGTTCAACTCCCAGGCATTGAAATACGAAGTGATCCACCCGTACTTCAAGGCGGAGTGCCGGAGAGCCGAGCGGACAACGGTGCGCTTTGCGCCGCTGATTTTCATCCAGACGGATCGCGGGACGATGCCGCGCAGAGCAGCCTTAATCCCTTGCGGCACGAACGCTCTCCGTATCTCCGATATTAAATATCATAAATGTACTCATCAGTACTTGACGGTGTGGCCGATCTTCAAAAAGGGCTTTTCAAAGACAGCGTAAGAAAGAGACGCGATGGCAATTGTGAATCCCAGAGCCAATAACACCAGCAGGTTCTCGGCCGGCGTCTCCGCCCAGGGCCTATGGTGCCGGAAGAACATGAACGTGAGCCCTAGGATGGGCCAATGGAGCAGGTAGACGCCATAGGAGATTGTACCGAGACCTTTAAGCCAGGAGTTGCGTAATATGCGGCCAAGCCAGCCGTCCGAATAGGTGAGCGCAAGCAGAAGCAAGCCGAGATAGAAGAAAGCCAACCAACTGAGGCCCACGGTCGACATCCAGAACGATTTCAGCGGGTTATCCAGCTTGAAAAGGATGATCAAGGGAAGCCCGGCGAGCAACACCACCCAGGCCAAAGCCAGCCGCCGGCGCTGGTTTTTTACCGACTCCCAGATCGACCGTCGCCGCACCAGCAGGGCAGCCGCCACGCCGAGCAGCAGCGTGTCCGCTCGAGTGGGCATAAGGCTGAAGCTCGCAATCTTGCCATAGCCGTACTGGAGGTTCAGAAAAAGCCGCAGGAGAGGAGCAGCCAAAATCGCGCCGCCGAGAACATAGGGAAGCCATCGCTCGGAGACTAACCATACGACCGCCGGCAATACGAGGTAGAACTGCTCCTCGACCGCTAGAGACCAGGTGGCGGCAACCCAGTAGGCCAAATTCGGCCCCCCGGTTGCGAAGGCGATGTTTTGGGTAAATGTAGCGTAGGTGTACCACGGGACGGTGGGACCGAAAAGCCAATCGCTGCCCGCGATTCGGCCCGGAACGCCGGCAAGCAAGCAGAGGTAAAATGCCCCGACGATAACCGCATAGATAGGAATGATCCGAAAGACCCGGCGAGCATAGAACGCCTTGAAGTAGTTTGGAGAGCTCCTCGCGTCCAGTAGGATGCCGCCGATGAGGAAGCCGGAGAGAACGAAAAAAAGGTCCACGCCGCTCCACAAGAGCGATCCCGCATCTATCAAGTAAAAAAGCCAATGATGGCCCGCTGCGGAATTGGAATTACAGCCGTAGTGCCAAAGAAGCACAAGCAATATCGCGAGTCCGCGAAGCCCGTCCAGTTCTGGAATGCGTTTTGAGGACGTCACCGATGGGGTCAAGGTCTCAGCCCGGAATACAGAAGCTGCAGGTAGCATAGTTTGCGTTCCGAGCGTTGCGGTGTTGGCCAGCGCCTTCATTTCCAGTCAGACCACCTAAACTTTCCAGCTGTGCTCCCGCTCGGCAGCAACCATCTCTTCCAGGATTGAATCGAGACTGCGAGTCAGGCTCCAGCCAGGGTAATGGCTCTTCAGTTTTGCCAGATTGGAAATGTAGCAGATGTGATCGCCCTTGCGGGGTTGTTCCGAGTATGTCCAGTTGATTTTGCTACCGGTCAGGGCTTCCATCATGGCGATCGCTTCCACGATTGAGATGCTGTTAGGCCGGCCGCCACCGAGGTTGTAGACCTCGCCGGGCCGCGGATTGCACGCAAACTCCTCGAAGGCGCGCACGACGTCAAAACTGTGGATGTTGTCGCGGACCTGCTTTCCCTTGTAGCCAAAAACGTTGTACGTCCTGCCAGACAGGGCCACTTTGACCAGGTAAGAGAGAAACCCATGCAGCTCGACGCTGGAATGCGACGGGCCCGTCAGACAGCCGCCGCGGAAAATCCCCACCGGCATGCCGAAATAGCGGCCGTATTCCTGCGCGTAAATGTCCGCGGCAACCTTGGATGCGCCGAAGAGCGAGTGCATGGAGCGGTCGATGCGGCAGGTTTCGTCGACACCCTCGTGATCGGCGGGATCGGAGTAGTCGTAGCGGGTCGCGGTCTCGCGTAGCGGCTTCTCGTTCGGCGCGTCGCCGTACACTTTGTTGGTGCTCATGAAAATGAACGCCGCGTCGCGGCAGTGCTGGCGCGCCGCCTCCAGCAGATTCACGGTACCCAGGGCGTTCACTTCAAAATCCAGAAAGGCGATTTCCGCTGCCTTGTCGTGCGAAGGCTGCGCGGCGCAATGGATCACCAAGTCGAAGCGATTCTCACGAAATAAGGCCATCACTCCATCGCGGTCCCGTATATCGAGCGGCACGTGAGTGAACTGCCGCGTAGCGTTTCTGAGCCGCTGGAGATTCCACAGCGTGTCCCCCGCGGGCCCAAAGAACTCGCGGCGCATATTGTTGTCGACGCCGACGAGCTTGTGGCCTTGGCGGTCGAAGTACTCAACCGCTTCCGAGCCAATCAGGCCGCTGCTTCCAGTCACCAGGATATTCCAGGACTTCACTGCGCCCCTTCTCGAATCATGCAATCGCCTTCCGTACTACTCGGACTGGTGGCTTCATACCGCTACGCCCGCGCAGCAGCCCGGTCAGCCCTGCAATGGTTCTTGATGGAAATGGCTTCGTCCAGCAGCGCTCGCGGGCGCCGCTGAAAGAATTCTCGCAGCGCCGTCTGCTGCCAAGCGAGAACCTCCTCCTGCAACTCGGGCGAGCCGGCAATCGCACGGAACCGGCGCGGCAGCTCCATCATGTGGGCGCAGAGTGCCGCGGGATGGCAGATCAAACGATGAAACGCCTTCTCCTGCTGGCCAATGCAAATGCATCCCAGCGATGCGGCATCGCAAATGGCTTGTCCTGCACCATTTATGGTGCCCACAGCGATGTAGTACTTGCACCGGGCCATAGCGTCAAAGTAGGCCACGGCATCGCCCCAGGCGGGCGGATCGGAAATGCCGTAAGGATGCTCGTTAAAACTAGGCTTGTAGTAAATAGGCGCGCGCAGAGCCTCTTCCAGGCGCTTGGCGGCCGCATGTCCGGTGGCCACCCACATCCCGTAGGTCTCGGCCATCCCTAGCGTGGTCAGCGTTCGAAAGTCCGCCCAAACTCCCTCCTCTTTTTCCGCTGGAAAGACGGCGTGAACGGCGTCTGGGTCACGCAGGTAGGGAAACGCCAGGGCTTGCGGAAGGGAGGCGAGATTGCTCGGCGCGTCCAGCATGTGCGCGAGGAACAAATCGTAGCGAGCGCGGAGCCCGCGCAATGACTCCTGGTAGAGACGGTCCCAGTGTTCTACCACGAAATAGGCGAACAGTGTGGGTGAATCCGCAGGTACGGACAAGATCGGGTCAAAGGTGATCACCAGATCGTATCGATCGACAGGGATCTCTTCGGGAGATACAAGGTTGCGCGTGTGCCGGGAAAGTATCTCCCGCAAGCCTGGGTGCTGCAGCACGTTTTGGGTGTAGTCGCTCGAGAGTTGCTGCGGAATGACGTACCAATCCGCCTGGAGGCAGCATGTCATCTCCCAGAAAGTGGCCTTGCCAGGCCACACATCCAGCAAGCGGCGCGGTGTGGTGTCTTCCCAGAGCATGGTCGACCACGGCCCGTGCACGTCGAGCAGTTGTTTGATGAATGCGACTCTCACTTCAATCTCCCGCGCAACTCCTCGAATGCGGGGTGCGCCGGCTTGGCCGCAATCACCGTCGAATCGTACTGGTAATCCGGCTTCAGTTCCGAAATTTCTCCGGTCAGATCGTTGAGCGACAGAAAGCTGTAGCCGCAAGACTCGAGAAACCATAAGATTTCGACAGGGTGATACCCAAAACCCCGGGTAGTATGCCCATACCCTTCGTACACGAGGACGGGTGCGTCGTCGCGTTCGAGCAATTTTTGCGCTCCACGAAGCACCCTCAGCTCGGCGCCCTGGACGTCTATCTTCATCACATCGACGCGTGCAATTTTGTGCTCCTTGAGGAAGGCATCCACCGTGGCGATGCGAACTTTTTCTTGGGCCACGACTCGGCTGTCGGGATGGGTGGCCTGGCCCAGCGTATTCAGACCATCTCTTCCGCGGGCGTTGAGTTGCAATGTGCCCTCACCGGCCGAGTCACTAAAAGCGATTTGCGCGACATGAACGCCAGAAAGGTCATTCAGCCGCAGATTTCGCTTCAGCAGTTCGCAGGTAGAGGAACACGCATCGAACGCAAAAACCCCCTTGCCCCCGAGCTTTTTGGCGGCGCTAATCGCGAGCAATCCGGCACTGGCTCCAACGTCGAAAAAAGTCATTCCAGGCTCGAGAACGCCAAGGACGAAGGAAACATCATGCCGTTCACGGCAGAGCCCGGCCCAGAGATTTCCGGCGGTCGACCCTTGGGGAGCCAAAAACACGGGAATCTCGCAAAAGGAAACGGCGAGCGGCCGATTCAGCAGCACCGCGTTCCGCAGCGGAAGAACGAATTGGCGAATCCAGGCCTTATGCTGAATCGGATCGCGCACTTTCCGCAACAGTGGACGAATGCCGGCGCCAATGCGAAGTCCCAGACGGCCGAAAGGGATCCTCCCGAGAAAGTTTTTCACTTGGGGAGCGAGGGCCGTCTCCGGCACCGTGTGATGTTCTCTAGCTAGCGCCATCGAGCAACCTGCTCCCGTGCTTTCAAGACGACAATCCCCGTTCGGTATTCGCCGCCCTGTTTTCGAAGGTAAGATTTTCTTCCTGGCCGTCGCTCTGCGACTCGACGGCGACAAGCTCGAATCCCCGCTCCTCGAGGAACTCGACCGTCTCCTTTTTGCTGGCCCCGCCCTGATAGATTGGATAGGGCGTTACCGATACTTCCAGATAAATTCTGCGCAAGTCCTTCAATCGATTCCCCGAGGATTTTAGCACCGCCAGGTCGGCCCCCTGCGCGTCGATTTTCAAGTAGTCCACAGTCTGGATTCCCGCCAGATTCATGAAGGTGTCCATACGGATCGTCGGGACTGTCATTTTATTCACGATGCGAATTTCGTCGTTCCCGATCCATTTCCGTGCGTTATCGTCATCAATGGACAGTAGCGAACTGGATGCGGGGTAAGCGGTAATATTGAATTCCGCGCAGCCGTCGGTTTCGGACACCGCCATGGGAACGACAATGAGATTGGGCAGCGCGCCGAGCATTTTGGCGGCCAGCTGCATGTTCGGTTCAAACGCGAAGACGCGCAACGATGGGTTAAACAACGCGTATCCATAGGTGTGTTCGCAACGGTAGGCGCCCACATCAAACCAGGTCCCGCGAAGCGCATGCCAGTCCATCAGAAGCCGGCCGGCTTTCCGCAGTCCCCGGCCCGCGAAGTGTGCTAACTCGTTAGCAGCTTTCATTCTCCCTCGACGGCGAGCCGACGACAGTTCACGCGGACGCTCCCGAGCGGCGCCGTACGGGTTGAAATTTTTTATTCCAGGGCCGCCGCAAAAAATTCATGACTCTTTGCTTGAAGCTCGGCCACCCCAACAGCCAAGGATCGTAACTATTCCCCGGCTCCGCGGCCAACATCAGGGTGGGTTCATCGAGTTCGGATTGGGAAGCAACGAGCATGGTCCGGGAGCGATTCCGGCCTTCCGTTTTCCGGAATTGCTCGTGGTCCGGGAGAGTACGGAAGTGGTAAACAAAGGGAAAGCCCGCCCGATAGAGCATTTTGATCAGGGAACCCTCGGAAGGATAGAAGGCGACGTAGTTCAAGCCCTGGTCTTCCAGATTTGCCTCGTCCACAAGAAGAAGAGTTGTCGATCTGTCAGGAATGCACATGCTTTCCACGATCAGGACTTTTCCCGTCAAGGCGAACAGATTGCGGATGGCGCGGAATGGGTTTTCGAGGTGGTAGAGCAATCCGACGCACAGGACAAGATCAAAGGAACCCAACGTTGGGAGAGCCGCATCTTCCACGTTCGCCTGGTAAAAGCTGACGTTTTCGACGCGCCGCTGCGCCTCCTCGAGGTTCTCCTTTCGCCCATCCAGCGCGCTCACCCGGAATCCGAAATCGCGCAGGAACAGGGAAAAATCGCCGATGCCGCAGCCGACATCGAGAGCACTCTCTAACGCCAAACCCTGCCTGAGATTCGGCAGGAACCCTTGCAGGAATTGCTGCCGGGCTTGCGTAAATCGGAGAGTTACCGGCGTGTCAAATATGAACGTTTTGGGCATGCAATGCTCCTCGTTGCATCGAAAACTGGCAAGGCAGGTTTAGGATCCCGTTCCAGCGATCGTCAGGGTGTTGATGAATTTCGGTGGCTACGTTCATCTCCGGGACGCACGGCCACACGTCGATTTGTCTCACCCCGTCGAAAAGACTGACTTCCCAGATGTAAAGGCCGGGGCGGACGGGAATGCTCGGAAAGTCATAGCGAAATTCGTGGATTCCAGCCGCCAGTTCCAGATGACTTGCCGCGCGAGCCCAAATCAACTGCCGCTCATGATTAAACAAGGCAATGCCGTGGTGCCCATCCGCAACCGGCTTATCCAACCGCAGCACGAATTTTATCTTTACCGGCCCGAGTGTGGTGAGCAGATAGGGTTTTTCGCCGCACGGCTCGACAATTTCCCAGCCCACAAAGCCGTTGCGGATTTCCGGCGCGCCATTCGCCGGATCGAGGCCGTTGGCGCGGTCCATCATGGAGCTTTCGTAAGCGCTCGCCACCTCTGGCGTGGGGCCGGCCTGGAAGATCCTGCCCTGATCGAGCCAGATCGCCTTTTCGCAAAGCCGGCGGATCTGGTTCAGCTGATGGCTCACAAAAACGATGGTGCGGCCGCCGCTGGCCACTTCGCCCATTTTTCCGAGGCACTTTTTTTGAAAGGCCATATCCCCGACGGCCAGAACTTCATCCACCAGCAGCGTTTCGGGCTCGAGGTGCGCGGCCACGGCAAAGGCCAGGCGCATTTGCATTCCGGTGCTGTAATGTTTCAGCGGAGTATCGATAAAATCTCCAACCTCGGCGAAGGCCACGATCTCATCGAACTTGCGATCGATTTCCTTCTTCCCCATGCCGAGAATCGCTCCGTTCAGATAAGTGTTTTCGCGGCCCGTCAGCTCCGGGTGAAAACCGGTGCCCACTTCGAGCAGACTCCCCACCCGGCCATGGATTTCCGCTCGCCCCACCGTGGGATGCGTCACTCGGGAGAGAATCTTCAGCAAAGTGGATTTGCCGGCGCCGTTTCGGCCGATTAGTCCCACCACTTCGCCCTTGTGCAATTCGAACGAAACGTCGCGCAGCGCCCAAAAATCCATATGGCCGCTCGAGGATCCGTTGCGGTTGGGGTTCATCCAGCGAACGGGCGCCTTCATCGCGTAGGTAAGCCGCTCGCCCAGGGTCGTCTGGCGCGCCACGGCGCCAATTCGGTAGCGCTTCCCCAATCCTTCCGCGGAAATGGCGATATCACTCATGGATCAGTGTGACTCAGACCACGTCAGCAATCTTGCCCTCCATGGCGTGGTAATAAACCAAACCGCTTAAAACCAACAAGACCACTGCCAGCGACGACGCGGCCAAGAGGATGTTCGGAGGCTGGCCGCGACCGGTCAGCGCCCAGCGAAATCCCTCGATCACGCCCGCCATGGGATTCAACCCGTAAAGCCAGCGCCACTTCGCTGGGACCAGGGAACTCGGGTAAGCCACCGGAGAGGCGAACATCCAAAACTGGACCAGAAAAGGCACGACGTAGCGCACATCGCGGTACAGCGCGTTGAGGGCGGAAAGCCACAAGCCGACGCCCAGAGCGGTCAGCACCGCCAGCAGTGTGAAGAGCGGCAACCAGATGACGGCGCGGGTAGGCGTCACTCGATACCAGGCCAGCAAAACCAGGAACACCGCGAAGGAGATGGCGAAATCCACGAGGCCCGCCAGAACCGAAGCGACGGGCAGCACCTCGCGCGGAAAATAAATCTTGGTGATCATGCGCTGCTGCTCGACCACGACGTTCGTGGCGCTCTGCATGGCGGTGGCGAAATACATCCAGGGCAGGAGCGCGCTGTAGTAAAAGATGGGGTACGGCAATCCCTGGGAAGGGATTCGGGCCAGTTTACCGAAAAATAAACTGAAGACCAGCATGGTCAGAACGGGCTGGAGAATAGCCCAGGCCGCGCCGATCGCGGTCTGCTTATAGCGCACTTTGATGTCTCGCCAGATAAAAAAATAAGCCAGATCGCGGTAGGCCCACAATTCTCCAACGTCGAGCGCCAGCCACCCGCGGCGCGCTTCAATCCGCACCACTGGAGATTCGAGTGGACTGGCGGCTACCGCCGCTTGGGTTTGGGTCGCGCTCATCGAATTTGCTACTTTCCCGGAGTCCTTGCCAGTTTTTGCTGCTCGATGTCTTCCTGCTCGATATTCTGCATCATTTCGCCGCGGTGCAGGAAATAGCTTTCCAGGCTCTCAGTCATTTGCCGGGGAACCTCGGCGAATTGATTGTGAACCATCGCGCCCCAGGAAATCCGTCCGCGAGCCGGAATCATATGAGTGCCCCATTGAAAGAGGAAAGCAAGATTCCACAGGGCGAAAAGTCCAATCGCACAACCTTGCGTGGCATAGGCGAAGCGAAAGGAGCGGAAAAGGCCGCCAACCCGCTCCAAGAGAATCGCCAGCCCAAACACAAATACGGGCGTCAGGGAAATAAAGAACCGATTCCCGTAGGACGCCAAGCCGTCCCAATACGGATAGCTCGAGATGACGTAGAAGAAAGCCACGGCTGCCAGGGCAATATAGGCCCTGATCCGACCGGCTCCAGGGAAAGGGAGGAAGAGACCCAGGAGTGCGAAGCCTATGAGGGGGGTCCAGCTCAACATTCCGTGATCGGAAGAAAAAAGGACGGAACGCCAGAATGGAGCACGCCAGTTCCAGGGCAACACTGTGTAGGCGCCGAATTGAAGCATGCCGCCATAAACAATTTGGCGCGTAATCAAAGTCGGCAAGATCATGATTCCGAAAGCCGCAAGATACAATACGTTCTCCCCAAATCGATGCAGCGCCGCGGCTCCATCTTTCGACCGGAGGTCCCTCACGTAAATCAGGATGGATTCGACCAACGGAATAAGCAAAAACACGCCGTTGACAAAGTAGACATCCACGAGCAGGCCGGAAATCAGCCCCAGCAGAAACCACTGCCCCAAGGTCCGGTTTGGACGAGTCCGATCCCAATACCAGAGAAACAAGGCCGCCACAAAGGCGGAATGGGCGTGCGACCAAAACGGGTTGAAATACATGTAGACGGGCAACGAACTGCCGGCCCAAATGCCCAGCGTGGCCAGCAGCGCGTACCGGGAATCCAAATATTTGCGGGCCAGCAGGTAAGAAAGCAGAAGTCCGCAGAAACCGTAAAAGGCCGTGCCGAAGGCCACCAGCAGCCGATAAGGCAGCGAAAAACCGTCGGCGGGAATTTGAGCGCCCAGCCGATCCGCGACCAGAACCGCCGCATGAGCCAGGAGGAAAAATGGCGTCCACAGAACGGCGGGGCCGACGGTGAACAGATTACCGATATGGCCGGTGCCCGTGTATTGATCGGGGCGGGGTTGATTGTCCGGGCTCAGCCGCAATTCCACGAATCCAAGGTTGGCGTGGCGCCAATCCTCTTCAAATCGCAAGTCGCGCTGGATAATGGGCGCCCTTAGGTAAGCATAGTAACCGACTCCGTCACCATGTACCAAAGGGTTAATTAATGGCAAGGTGATCACAAACGCGGCGGCCAGAATGAAGAGATGGAGCCGGACTCGGGCGACGGCCAGCCCGCTTCGTTGGTCCGAAATGATCGCCGGCAAGGCCATGCTCAATTCGCCGCCCCATGCAAGGCCGATTCCGGCCGGAATGAGTTGGCCGTCTCCTGCGCCGATTTCGATGGCGGCTTTCTAAGGACGGCGATAATGGAGAGGGGAGGAAGGGGCAAGAATCTGTCGATCACGCGGACCAGAGGCGTCAGGAAATTCAGCATTTTGATTTGCCACAAGCCGAAGGTTTTCCTCTGCAACAAGCGCCCATTCAACCACCACGCCGGAGAACCGAAACGATTGAATGACAGGAGGGTTTCCACATGAAAGCCCGCCCGCGCCGCAAGGTCCGCGACCTGCGCCTCGGTATAGCGGCGATAATGCCCCAGTACCTTGTCCAGAGTTCCGTACAGCCCGGGTCCGCAGGGAACCAGAACGATGGCCCGGCCGTTTTCCTCCAGCGCGTCAAAAATGTTTCGCAAGGCCCCCAGATCGTTTTCCAAATGCTCGACCACATTCAAGCAGATGACGGTATCAAATTTCTCTTCCGAGGGATAGGAGTCGTGCTTCTCGCCATCCGTGTATCCCACGCGAAGATAGGGATGATCGGGAATTAAATTTTGCAGATACGTCAGATAGTGCGGGTTAATATCGCTCGCGTAATAGAGTTTTCGCGGAATCAATTGGAGGGTCAAGTTTCCCGTGCCTGCTCCAATCTCCAGGACCCGCTCGCCAATGAACGGCCGGATGACGTCCGCCATCCAGTGCGTGAAGCGAGGGGCGCGATTCAATCTTCCTAGAATCTGGCTGCCGTATTCATCCTCGGCGTACACCTTATCGGAACAAGCAAAGCGGATAATGGCGCCGACGGCGCGAAAACCGTCTTTCACGCCTATTTTTTTTCCTTCCTGATAGGTCCGGCCGGAGTAGCGAATGGGGACCTCAAAAATCCTGGCGCCCCGCTTGCCGAGCTTGATGGTCATCTCCGGCTCGATCTCGAAGCCGCGGCCCACGAGCGGGATGCTTTTCAGCAGCTCCGTCCGCACCATTTTGTAACACGTCTCCATGTCGGTCAGGTTGAGATCGGAAACGATGTTGCTCATCAGTGTGAGCAAGCGGTTGCCAATTTCATGCCGGAAGAAGAGTACCCGCCGGTATTCTCCCGTCAGGAAACGAGAGCCAAAAACGGCGTCCGCGGGTTCCTGAAGAAATACTTTTACCATCTTGATCAGATCCTGCGGGTGATACTCGAGGTCCGCGTCATGAATTACGGTTAATTCCGTGTCCGCGTGCGCGAGTCCCGTGTGAATCGCCGCGGCTTTTCCCTGGTTCGACGGATGCCGTATAAAGATCCAGTCCATGTTCGCCGCAGGCGCGTCCGCCAGGAAACGGCCAAATCGCTCCAAGGCCGCCGGGGTTTCGTCGGAAGAGCCATCATCCACCACGATAACTTTCACGCGATCCAGCAGGGAAGATTCGCCGAGCAAGCGGAGACGGTCGAGGCTTGGCGCGACGAGGTGTTGCTCATTATAGGCGGGAACGATAACCGAGAGTGACGTGGTCGACTTCAAGAGCGGTTCGCGCATCCTTAACGCCGGGATCGAACCTGCGTGGGGAGCATTTCACGATCGTTTCTGGCAGGCGGCATTTCGAACATCTTGGGCGCCATTCCGGAACGCTTGCCCCCAACGTAAGATACGACGCGGTCCACAATCTCCGGCAATGCCGTCCGCGGGCGGAAGCCCGTGAGCGATTCCAGCTTGTCCAAGCAGGGGACCCTGCGGAACATGTCTTCGAAGCCGGGTTCATACGCCTGGTCATAGGGAATGTACTCGATCGGGGAAGCGCTGCCCGTTCGCTCTTTCACCAGGAGCGCAAGACTCTCGATGGTCACTTCCTGATCGTTGCCCACGTTGACGACTTCGCCAACCGCCTGGTCCATGGCGGCCAACCGCAAGAGCGCTTCCACAGCATCGCGCACGTCACAAAAACAGCGAGATTGCCGCCCCGTTCCATACACGGTGATCGGCGCGCCCTCCATGGCCTGGCGCACAAAATTGGGCAGGACCATGCCGTAGCGCCCGGTCTGCCTGGGTCCCACGGTGTTGAAGAGCCGCGCGATGACCACGGGCAAGCCCTTTTCTTTCCAATAGGAAAGCGCGAGGAATTCATCGAGGGCCTTGGAGGCGGCGTAGCTCCAGCGGCCCTTGGTGGTCGGCCCAAGCACTAGGTCGGCGTCTTCATGAAAGGGAACGTTGGTATTTTTTCCGTAGACCTCGGAAGTAGAAGCGGCAAAGACCAGTTTGCGCTTCCTGCAAGCGGCTTCCAGAACCATTTGCGTGCCGTTGACGTTGGTTTCAATCGTCCGCACCGGACTTTCCACGATCAACTTCACGCCCACCGCAGCGGCCAGATGGAAGATGACGTCGGCCTCGTCGACCAGTTCCGCCAGGAGCTGTCGATTTTCCAAGGGTTCGAGAAAATAGTGCATCCGGTCAAACTTCTTGAGGTGCCGGATATTTTCCATACTGCCAGTGGAAAGATTGTCCATCAGCAGAACTTGGTCGCCGCGCTCGAGCAGACGTTCCGCGAGGTGAGATCCGATAAAACCCGCGCCGCCGGTGATGAGATAAACCAAGCAAGTCCTCCCGGCCGATTAGTCCTGGCCCAACTGCGAATGCGATTCCGCTTCGGCCCGGCGGGCTTTTCTGGATTTCCTGGTGTCTTCTTCCCGGCCATAGCCGCCGTAAGAATAGGGGTAATACCGATACGAGTAATAGTAATCCGGAGAGCTGGCATCCACGGCATTGAGCACCACTCCCAGCATGTGGCACTTCACGCCGACCAGCAGGTCGCGCGTGCGTGTAAACGCTTCCTTGGGGGTTTCTCCGCTGCGCACCACCATCAGCACTCCATCCACCAGCACCGAAAGAATCACGGCGTCCGTGGCGGCCATGATGGGGGGAGAATCGATTACGACGAATTTATAGCGGGTGCGCAGCTCGGCAATGAGTTCGGTCAAGCGGCGCGAGGAAAGCAAATCGGCAGGATTCGGGGGAATCGGCCCGGTCGGAATCGCCTCGAGGTTCGTGATCGCCGGGTGCGGCACGGTGATCAGATCGAGTGAGGAAACGCCGGCGAGATATGAGCTGAGTCCAGCGTGTTTGCCGTCTACCAGGCTTAAGGCTCGGTTGATACCGGGCTTGCGCAAGTCGGCGTCGAGCAGCAGGGTCTTGTCGCCGAGTTGCGCCAGGGTCACCGCCAAATTGACCGCGGCGGTGGTTTTGCCCTCGCGGGGCAGCGCGCTGGTCATCAAGATGACCTGGGGAGGATGATCCGCCTGGGACAGGAGCAAGGATGTGCGCAGCGCGCGAAAGGCCTCCGACATCTGGGACTGCGGCATGTTGTGCGAAATCAGCTCCGCGCGCCCTTCCTTGGAAGTCACCACCGATGTCTTTAAAAGTCTTGAAAAACGGCCGCGGCGCTTTCCACTGGAATTGGTGAGCGCGGGCACGACGGCTAGCGAAGGCAGGCGCGCCAGCGTCTCGATGTCATCCGGAGTCTTTACGGTGTTATCGAGGTACTCGCGCAGAAGCGCCAAGCCGAGCCCCCCGAGGAAGCCGACCAGAACGCTCAACAGAATATTTCGCGGCTTGTTAGGACGAGAAGGTCCACCTGGAATCAGGGCGGGGTCCACAATGCGAATGTTGGAGGAACGCAATCCCGCGGTGATGCCCGCTTCCTTCAATTTCTGGAGCATGCCCTCGTAGAGCTGCTTGTTGGTGTCGGCCTCGCGCTTCAGGATGTTGTATTGGACGAGCTTTTCGGCGGTTTGGTTCACCTCGCCTCTTTGCTCGTCAAGGGCTTCCTTTAGGAGCAGTTCGCGCTGGCGCGAGCCGCGGTAGTCGGCCTCGACTTGATTGCCGATATTCAACTTCTCGCGGGTGATCAGTTCATCGAGGTCCTTGAGCTGCGCCTGGATTCGCAAAACCTTGGGGAACTTCGGCCCGTACTGGGCCACCGCGTCGGTATATGCTGAGCTCAGGGTGGTCTGCTGTTTTAGAATATCCTGAATCACCGCGCTCTCGCGAACGGCAGCGATGGCGTCGTAATTTCCCGATTGCGCCAGCTCGTAGACGGCTTCCTTGTTGATCCGGTCGGCCTGCGCGTCGGTTAGCTGCTTCTCCAGGTCCGCCAGTTTCTGCGTACTGATGTCGCTTTTTTCGTCGTTGGTCCAGATTTGGTTGTCGCGCTCGTATTCCAGGCGGGCGTCCTCGGCGTTTTCGACCTTGATCTTCATCTCGTTCAATTGCCCGGCCATCCAGTTCGAGGCCTGGGTCGCGGCGTCAAAGCGGCTGCGAAAATTCTGTTCGATGAAATTGTTCAAATGGGCGTTCACCACGCGGGCCGCTAGGACTGGGTCAGTGGTCTCAAAGGTCACATCGAGCAAACGCGAGTTCGGAACCCGCTTCACGTTCAAGCTGCCGAGAAAAAGGCCCAGGGCGGGCGGCCGCCTCATACTGGCATCGCTGCCCGGCGCCGGTTCTGCTTTGTCCGGTTTCCCCGGCCGGCCCCCAAACTGGGGCAGACGATCGAGGCCCATGGATCGGACGGTTTGCATGGCCAGAGTTTCGCTTTGAAGGATCTTGGACTGCGTGACGATGTAATCCTCCAAATCGCCGTAATCATCTCCGGGCTCGTTTTCGTTGAAACGGAAGGCGTTGGGGGTGTCGCGGTCCACTTCCACACGGGCCGTCGCCTCGTAAATGGGCTGCATCCGGAAGGTGGCAATGGTCACGATTGATACTACGGCGAGCAGGAAGAACGTGATCAGCCATTGGTGCTTCCGCAAAATCAGCACATAGTCAAGCAGGTGCGGTTCCCGCGGCATCAAGTCCAGCGCTAGGAACGGGGCACGGTGCTGCAGGGATTCCGCGGAACTCGCGAGGGCACGCTCTCGGGGAGCTAGATTGTTTGTCTCGTCCATAAAATCTTCACAAGCTCCAAGGATTCAAATCGATTCGATACGGCAATTTCCAAACTACAATCGGCCTGCGGCAACGATACCGACTCCGGCGGTCAGGGCCGCCCCAATGTCTCCGGCCCGATGCAACGCCCTCAAGCCAGCGCTATCGGGTACATAGAGAATGTCATTGGATTGCAATTGCACATCTTGTCCCTTCAAATCCAGAACCCTCTTCAAGTTGACCGGAACCTGATCCCGCTTGCCGGTATCGAGGTTTTTTCGAAGGATGACCGCGCTCTTCATCTTCGCCGTGGTCGTCGTCCCGCCCGCCAGGGAGAGCATCTTCAGCATGGTCATGTGGTCGAGGTCGTTTTGCAGCAGAAAGCCACCCGGGTGATTTACCGCACCGACGACGTAAATGATGCCGGCGCGGGGTACGGAAACAACATCTCCTCCAATCAGGAGAATATTGAAGCGCGAGTCGCCGGATTCCAGAATGTCGGCCAAATTGATCGTAAAGGTCTGAGGATCCGAGAACTCCGAAGCGTCACCCTGGCCCCCCGCCCCAGAAAGGTCCCGAGCAGGGCGAGTAACGATCACGGTGCTGCCCGAATCGTCGGCGATGCCCCCGGACTGCGACAGCGCCTGCAGGAGCGTGGTCTTTTGCATGGCTTGAATGACCATCGGATTCTTAACTGCTCCGATCACCGTGATGGGCTGGCTGTGCTGCTCCTTTACGGAGACGGTGACTTGCGGTGTCGATACCAGTCCGTTGGTCTGCAACAGCTCGGCTAGCTTATCCTGCAGTTGATAGGGTGTGAGCCCTGCGGCGCGCACCTTGGAAGGCATGAGCGGCAAGGAAATATAGCCTGTTTCGTTGACGCGAACATCGCGGGACAGCTCGGGAACATCGAATACCTCGACGCCCAATAAGTCGCCGCTTCCGATCACGTATTCGCCTTGCTTCACATCCGAGGCCCGCGCAAGCTGCGCGATACGATCGTTGGTCTCGGATACCGCGACGCTCGTCTGTTTGGGCGGCTGCCCTGCCGGCGGCGAATTTTGCTGTTGAGAAAATGCCCCTGGAACAGCCAAGAGCAGGAAAACTGCCACCTGGCTAGACAAATAGTACGCTGGGCGCAAGGCGCCCTGGCATCTTTGATTCCTCAAGTTATGTACTCCCCCACGCGACAGCCATTATACAGAGTCTCTGTATGAGTCAAGCGTATTTGTTACGGGAAAAAAAGATTGTTCCGGATCGGTACACGTCTCTAGAATCCCCTGCCATCTCATTCGTGCCCCGAGGCTTGCTTGCTTTCCCATTCTAGGAATTGAATAAATCCGCGGGCGAGTTTTTTTACAGCTGCACAACAGGATCTTCGCCAAAAGACCGGTGGTAAACAAGTAGTTCAGCCTCCCCGCGACAAAGGTAAAGACGGGAAAACGGACGTGGCCAGGGCCGATTGAAGAAGAAAGATAAGCGCGTTGGAAGGAATATGAAAATTGAAGTCCACTCCGGCATGCACGAGCAGCCCCAGGCAAGCGACCAGAGCCGCCGCGTGATATGCAAAGCTTCGCACATCGCCTTCCACGCTGAGAATCTTCCAGGACATCCAAAAAAGCAAGACTAGAAAGAGCAATCCGCAAAAGCCTCCGATCACGCCCGTTTCGGCAAGTGCCTCGGCGTAATCATTGTGGCTGTGATTCACGACGAGGCCATCGTAAAGCGTTTCGTAGCGCGGAAAAACTTCCTGCAACGTGCCTAGTCCAGTGCCCAATACGCGATGATCCTGAAAGATATGCAAACTATCGTGCAGCATCTCCACGCGGCGTCCCTCGCTGGTCTCCAGTTTCTTGTAGGTGGCAAATCGGTCTAGCGCCCGGCCGATTCCCAGCCACGAAACCATGAGGGCGGCCAGCATTACAATCAAGGTGGCAGTGACCAGCACCTTTTTTTCCCTGCGGCGCGCGACAATCAAAATTGCCAGGAAGCCCACTTCCACCAAAAGACTTATGATTCCTCCGCGGGAAGCGGATAGAAACAAGGCGCCGATCGGGAGCAAGGTGAAAAGCGTCACCAGCGGCAATTGGTCGCGCCGTTCCGCGCCCAGGATTGAAATCGCCAGCCCTGGGGGGATGAGCAGCTCCATGAGGCCGGCAAAATGATTACGGTTCACGTAAGGGCCAAAAGGGATGCCGCCGTATTGCAGTTCGCGCACCCAGTACAATTTTCCGTTGAACGTAAAGTGCTGCAGGATGCCAAACAAGGAAACCGCGAAGCCGAGACTCAACAAAAACCAGACAAAATTACGCCAGTGGGCCCGCGTTCTGTAGGACTGCACGCAAAGAAAAAATAAAGCCACGAGGGCCGAGTATTTTAGCAGTTCGATGCGCGTCAAGAACGGGACGGCCGTTTTGCCAGTAGCCAGTTGCACCGCGGCCACCAGCCAAAAACCAAGAAGAGGCCACAACAGAGGATTCCAAATCAATTTCAGTTCGCTTTCCGTGAATGCTCTCCAGGACCAGCCCAACAACAAAACGGCTGCTCCCATCTCCAGGACACCTTCCGACCAAGGTTCCACCGCGCCGTGAGCGAGCACGGCGAAGGCAGCCAAAACACATATGCCGGTGCGTATGAAACTCATGTTCCTGATGGCGTGAGGACCGCCGTCCTTCCAACGATTGGTCTGCAATGATTCGGTTTCATTAGGGCCGGACTCTCCGGTCTCCACATACAGGACGCGGAGAACGTATTTCTGAAGCGCTTTTTCGGCAGCCTTTCCAGCCACCCGGTAGCTCCCCGCGGAGCGAACTTTTCTAGTCGAATGATTTCACCGGCTCTTCCTTCGCGGCGCCGGCGGGCACGAGGGAAACGTCGTCGATCCACACCGTGCCGCGAAGCTTATTGTCCAGGCGCTCGCTCATCCTGCGCGCGAGTCGGACGATAATGAGGTGTGTTTGCGGCCCCGTGGTGAAATCAATTTGTTCCGCGGTCCAAGGCAGTGTTCCTGTCTCGTTCGGGGTCAGGACATCCAAGTGTTGCTGGTCTTTGGGATCCAAGATCTCAAAGCGCATTCCGCTCTCGGTGGAAATTTGATCGGTGCGCAGAAATCCTTGAAAGTGATACCGCGTATCCGGAGAGACCAGGACGTATTGAGATAAGCCGTCGTACGAGAGATTTTTGCTGCCATCAAAAATCAGCCGCGCGGACCGGCTGCCGGAATGCTTTATGTCCACATCGAAATCGAAGTCCGAGCCCTCGGCATCGCTTTGCCGCCAGCCGAAGCCGCCTCCGGAAGTGTCCTCTTCAAATCCGCCGTTGTAAACGAGCGAATCGCCGGCATAGGCGGGCGCGGAGCCTGCCTTCTTCGCGATGGCCTGGCGCCAGACCGCTCCGGCTTCGGCGTATTTTTCCTTGGCGATCAGCAGATCGGTGAGCTGAAATGCCTGTTTCGTTTCCGTGTGCGGATCTTTCGCGATCAGACGATTCCATACTGCGATCGCCGCCGCGGGTTCCTGCGCCTCGGCCAGAAAGGAGAGCGCTTGCGCGTAAGCCTCGGCCGTATCGGGCAATACTTGATCGAGCAGCAGGTGGACATCCGGATCGCTGTGCCAAACGCGAGACACTGCCAGGGGAATCAGTTTTGGGTCCACCAAAATCGCGCGATGAATCTCCGCGTACGCTTCGGGCAAACGGTTCTGGCGAAGAAGAAAATTGCCGTATTTCCAAGACACCTCGGCGGAAATCGGGTAGGCAGCCTGAGCAGCTCGGAAACTGATGTCCGCTTCGTCGATCTTCCCCGCCATTTCCAGCGCGCCCGCGAGATCGAGTTTGATGTAAGGTGAGCGCGGATTGAGTTGCTCGGCGCGCCGGTAATAGGAAACGGCCAGGGGAATGTCCGAGTTATCGAAATCGAGCTGGCGATAGCGCCCCAGGCGGTACCAGATCTCCGCGTTGTCCGGTTCGATCCGCGCGGCGGTGATCCAGTCTTGAGGATTTGGCGATGCCACGAAGTGGCTGGCCAGGGCATGTCTGCCGCCGGCATAACAGAACCACACCGCAGCCACCGTCGCGATGACAGCGGCAGTCCAACGTCGGGCGGGATTAGCCGATCCTTCAAGCATGCGCGGATAATCTGCTACGAATGACTGGCAATACGCAACTAAAAACCCACAAAAACGGGAAGCCTTAACGCATGCGACAACAGAAAAGAGTGGAGTAACGCTGCGGCCATATAGAGCAATCCCTGATTTCTCCTTCGCGTTTTTTCCATGCGGAGTCGCTCCCGCAAGCCGGCGAAGCGCATTTCCGGCCGGACTCGTCCTTCACCGGCGCTTTAGACCGGAACCGTATTCCCGCAGAAGTCTCCAGGGCCGAACGAGCATGTAAAGCGGAGAGAGCCAGCGAGGCAAGCGCACGGTTTGGCGGTCGCTTTCGGTTGGGCTCATGGCCAGGCGCAAGGTGTGGCGCAGTCCTTGCCCGATTCCGTCGCGCAATCGAATTCGGAATACGGCGCGGGGCAGCACTCCCGCGGCGGCGTCGGAAAGGTCCGCGTATCGTGCATACACTTTTTCCGCCAGCTCTCGGACCGTGCGGTCGTCGGAAATCTCTTCCAGCAATGTCTCCGGCACGGGAGCGGCAAAGAGGTCATGCGCCAAGTAAAGTCCCAGATGGAGCACGCGAGTGCATTCCATTTTTGCCGCGATGCGAGCGAGCAACGTCCAATCCACTTCCTGAGCCGAGGCCAACTTCGCGATGTCCAGTACCCAACCCAGCCGCTCCCAGAAATGTTTGGCGCCATGGACGCACAACATCACGAGCGTATCCTCGGTCGAAAAAGTGCGCAGGCGCTGCCCGCCGATTTCGACAGTCATCAGCCTGGCCGTCAGTTCGGCAAGGTCGATCGGAGTCGGAAAATTTCGCAGGGTACGCTCGGTATGAAATTCGACCAGAATTTTTTGCGGGTGCGAAAGGAACGAATACTGGCCGGGGGCGATTGCGTCCTGTCCCGCGTGCGCCTCCTGCGGATCGAATTGCGGGCGATAGGCCGCGGCCCTCAGCACAGCGACCACGTCCGGAATGTATTTTTGCTCGACCAGGAAATCCAGATCCGAGTATTCGCGGCGGATAAAGCTTCCATACGCAATCCAGGCGAGCAGAGGCCCTTTGTAGGGGATGGCCAGAATATTTGCGGCATCGAAAGACCGGTGCAAGCACAGCAATTCCCGCAGAAGGGCCATCCCGGCGGCCGTGGAATGCGTCGTCGTGTCGCGCAACGCTTTCAACTGCTCCAGGGAGATTAAGTCTTGCGCCGCGCTGGAGATAACTTCATAAACGACAGGCGACAAACGGTGCCGCTCCGCGACGGCCACCACCTCAGTCCAATTCACCCCATTGCGGATGAGGAAACGAATTCGTTCCTTCGCCCCGGGATCGATCGGCACGCGCCCGCAACGCAGATTGATTTCCAATTCAGGCCGCGCCGCACCCGCGCCATTCCACCAGCCCCCAGCTTCCATCATGCCCGTCATTCTCCCGCCTTTTTAAGTCTCGCGCCAAGACTTTTCCGGGCCAAGCGTAGTCTGCGTCTTCCCAGTTGCGAAAAAAGTGCGTAGCGGTTCGGGCCGTGAGCGGCAGATAGCCGTGCGCGCCTGGGGCAAATGCCGACTCGCCAAAGGGAAAAGCGCGGATTGTTGCATCGCGCCAGTCTTTTCCACAGAACTAGATCGAATGGCGATTCGGCATTGACACGATTCGTCAGATTGGGTGTATATTCTGGGTACGAATTAAGTGGAGGGATACCCATGCTAACCCAGATTGCGATCCCGGTGTTCCTATTGATCCTTGGCCCCTATTTGGTGTACCAAGGAACCAAAGACAAAATCGAACCTGGGGCTACTTTAGGGATCCTTTTTGGCGCCATTTGCGTAACCTTCGGTGTGTTGGCTCTTATCCGGGCCGTCAAATCCGTCATGTGGCGACGGGAGATGCTGCGATATTTGTCCGGCGATCAAGAGGTGAACAGTACCGATTCCCTAGGCCAGCATCTCGAATAATGAGAAGCGGATTTGCGTGCTAGGAGAATCGGATTGGCTGTCATCCAGTTAGTGGACCTTTTTGCGTTACCTGCTTTGTAGTTCGTCCTTCCTGTTGGCAGCCTTTTTCACGGTCGTCTGAGTTGGTTTGACCGCGTACCCACATTTCGCGTTCACGTTCGGGTTATTGGTGCAATTTGTTATCGGTCCCTGTGCACTAAAATAAACGCCGCCAAAATGGGGGAAGAAGGCACATCCGCAAGGCAAGGAGCGCTGCGGCGACGACCTTTTCCGGTTCTTCAAAAATGGTCAGATTGAATTTGGATCTAGAACGCAGTCTGGAACGAGAGAATTCTGGTCAGCCTCCGAAGCCGTCTTTCACTTCGATCAGGCCTTCGGCGAGAAGTTTCTCGAGGAGGCCGACCAGATCGCCGGCGGCGCGTTCCGGTTCGACGTCATATTCGTCGGTGATGGCGTTCTGAATCTCGGCGACCGCGCGAGGTTCCTGCACCAGATTCCAGATTCGGGCCCCGATCGGGTTGAGGCCGTAGTAGACGCCGCTCTTCACGTTCAGGATCGCGGATTCCCCGGCCAAGTCGCAGGAGATCTGGTCCTTGGCCGCAACCACGACGGAACGATCGGAAATGGTTGCGCTCATTTTCATTCTCCATTTCCTCTGGAATCCAGAGGCGGTGTGCGTGGGAGAGATCGCGCGCCGGGCTGCGTTTCAATCCCGCCGGCAGGGCGCCCGGCTGAATTCGGGCGGAGCCGGCCAGCGCGCGGAATTGTAGCGGCTCGGGCGCGGAACGGCAATGCGATTCGGCCTCCGCATGACGAGACCTCGCCGGTGGGCCTTGTCTCCCAACCTTCGAAAGGATATAACGGCGCTCGGTGGAAACCCACGCGCTCAGCCTCGAAAATGTGGAAAAGTATTTTCCGCCAGCGGCTTTCGGTTGGCGGGCGCTGCTGCAACCCATCTCTCGGCTGACCGTCCCTGCTCTTCGCGGCGTCACCTTCGAAGTCAAGCCGGGCGAGGTGCTGGCCCTGGTGGGGGCCAATGGAGCGGGAAAATCCACCCTGCTGCGAATCCTCACCACTCTGCTCATTCCCACCCGCGGCCGCGCCCAGGTTGGCGGATTCGACGTTGCCCGCGAGCCCGCAAAGGTCCGCCTGCAGATTGGGTTTCACACCGGCGGGGATGCTTGTTTCTATTCGCGCCTCAGCGCGAGAGAAAATTTATTGCTGTTTGCCGGCCTGAATAACCTTTCCAGTGCTGAGGCCTCGCGCCGGATTGCGGAACTCACGGGCCCGTTCGGCCTCGGCGAGCTGCTCGATCGCCAGGCGCGCACGCTTTCCACAGGAAATATTCACCGGCTAGGATTGGCGCGCGCCATGCTTCATCGGCCTTCGGTGTTGCTCCTCGATGAACCCACGCGCAGCCTGGATCCACTCGCAGCCGCGGAATTCCGGAGGTTCCTGCTCCAGGATATCGTCGGCGCGCACGGGACGACGTTGATTTTCGCGTCGCACACGCTGGCCGAAGTCGAGCAGTTGGCCGACAAGATCGCCGTGCTGGACAGCGGGCGCTTACTGGCTTGCGACACCCTAGCCGGCATCAAAGCCGTGGCCAGCGCCGGTACGCTGGAAGAGTCCCTGGAAATTCTCACTCGCCGCGCGCCACGGGGAGCGCCATGAAAGGCTCGCCGTCTTTCGTCCTGACGATCCGAAAACTGGCGCTTCTGTTTCGCCGCGATTTGGCGGTGGCGCGCAGCTATCGCGCCGCGTTTCTCATCGAAATTTTCCAGGCGCTGTTCGGCTCCGCCGGCTTTTACTTTCTCTCTCGCTTTGTCGAAAGTCCGACGCTCGAGAGGTCGCTGCCTCCCGGCACGACGTATTTTTCATTTGCGCTGGTCGGAATCGCGTTCTTCGACTATTTGAGTGTGGCGCTCAGCACCTTCGATGCCAGCCTCCAGGAGGCGCGGCAAAACGGCACGCTCGAAAATCTGCTGGTGACACAAACTTCCCTGCCCGTCATCCTGGCTGGATCGAGCTTGTATCCGTTCGTTTTGATGTCGCTGCGCACGACGATTTACATCGGATGGGGCGCGGTCCTGTTCGGTTTTCCCTTGCGGGGGGCCAACTGGCTGGGCGCGTTGCTAGTGCTGGGTGCTTCTGTTCTGGCGTTTTCGGGACTGGGCATCCTCAGCGCGAGCTATCTGCTCATTTTTAAACGCGGCAATCCGGTGAATTGGGCCATCCTGGGGCTTTCGTCGGTGGCAGGAGGAATGATGTATCCGATTTCGGTTCTGCCCGTTTGGCTGCAGCATGTGGCGCGGGTCATTCCAGTCACCTATTCGCTCAAAGGAATGCGGGCGGCGATTTTAGGCCATGCCTCGACGCGCGAATTGCTGCCGTCGCTCGCGGGATTGCTCGTATTCGCGGCCATTCTTCTGCCAGTCTCCTTCGCAATTTTTTCCTGGGCCTTGCGGCGAACGAAGATTACCGGCACGCTCACTCATTTCTAAGGATGCGCCGCGGCTTGTTGGATCCGCATCACGGCAACGTGTAGCTGATGCCGGTTGTGAACTGGACCGAGTTTTTCTTGAAGCCGGGCGGGGGATCATTCAGAAACGAATCAATCGCATTTGCATTGAACCCAAAGCGCTTATATACGGGGAACGTAATCCCGAGGCTGGCGTAGGATGAATAGGCTCTTGTATTTGTCCAGGCAGGGTCGGCTGCGGCCTGCTCCTTCAGTAGGATGTTATGCGCGAACTTCCTAGTATACGTCTCGGTGAAAATCGAGTTGACCAAGTTCTGATCTACCGTCAGTCCCTCGAACTCCTGTTTCTCATAATCGATCGTGCCTTTAAGGTCCAGCGTCTGGTTAGGTGCTTGAATCGCGGACCAGCCGATGCCCCCGCCGTACGTCTGCTGGAGGTCGAGGCCTTGAGAGAAGTTGTGGTCGAATGCGACGGATCCGAGCGCATAGACTCGCGAAGTGAAGAATTCATCCCGCTCCCCATCCGCATGGTAGATGGACGTCTTTACCGTGGGAGAACCGGGCTGCGTCACCTTGCCATAGGAATCGCTGAAATCGAAGGCCGTGCGGTTGCGCGCCGGCAGCCAAGCTTCGGACGGTACGGCGCGGACCAGGCTCACATTTGTGTTGAGGCTCAAACTGTCCTGAGTCGCCTCAACGAGCGATACTCCGGCCGTGGCGGTTCCCTTCCAATCCTCAAAGATACCGGGGCGATGGAGAGCCTTATTGAAGGCGGCTTCGTCGATTATGTTGCTAAGATCTTTTACTGCAACTCTTTGCGGTGGTTGTCCGCTGCCAGGGTTGACCTCAACTTTCTGATCGCTCACTGAGATCGTTCCCCGGGGAATCTGGCCGTCGGGTTGGCCTTTGCCGAGCTTCAAATCCTTCCTGATCACAGCAAATCTTTCCGACGTATGTAGTTCTTGAATCCTATTGAGATCGACCGTAATTTCTCCGAGCGTATCGCTCTTGAATTTGGCGGACCCACCGATGAAACTTTCAAAGTGTCCGATGAGTTTTTCTCCATTCGGAAAGATAATTACGTCCGGTCCCGCGTTCGATGTTTGTTGCGCATGTAGATTCGTCGAAATAAGAGAGAAAACGAAGATCAACAGCACCAGGACGGGGAGCACGTTAAAATTACCTTCGGGTCTGCTGGCTGACAGATCGCGCAATTTCATCCTCCACACAAAATAAGTTCTGGGCTCGCGAAAAGAGCACTCGCTTTAGGCTCAGGGGAACCCATTCGCCACTCGGGAATCGCTATTCCGCTCCTTCAATCCCTGCAGATTCCGCGTGTCCCCCAATTCACCAGAACGTGCGCTCGCATTGCCGAAACGGCCTACCAAACTAAATCGATGAGTGGCTGAGATTGGCCTTGGGCCGCGGCCGATGTAAGATACAAACAAAGAAAATCGAGCGACAATTTAATTTCACCGGGTTCTATATCTTCCCTGCCCGGCCGAACGATAATGTATACCCGCCCACGTCCGTATGCAATGCTGCAGGGGCGAGGGGATTGGCTGGGGTCAGGCCGGTTTCCGAATCGCCTCAGAATAGAACCGATGGCAAGAAGGCGCCAGGCGGGTCGTTGTAAAGGCCCACGGTCATCAGTGTCAAGGGCTGGACAACGCGAAGCCCATTCTCCAAGCACCAGCGAAACAGCCCGGCGTTGCGGGTGGGCACCAGGATTCCAGGCCCCTGGAACTCCGCGGCTTCGGAAAGCAGCGCCTGCAAATCGCGATTCGTTTCGCCGACCGAGTGGCCGAAAAATGCGACGGAGGAAGCGTAAGCTCGAATACGTCCATCGGCTTCGGCCACCGCTGCGGTTCCCTGTTGAATGGCATCGTTCAGTTCGCCAGCACGATCGTGCCCGTGGACTCGCAAACATAATTCACTGCAAGCGCCGAGATCCTGCGCGTTGGCCGGCCGGACGCTATATCCGGGCAGAGCCTTTCGGATCGCCTGGCCTTGCATGCAAGCGAGTGGCTCGCGAACGACGAAGCCAAGCTTGGCATACAGTGAAAGCGAGCGGCTATGGTAAGCCGCCTGCGTTAGCCGGATTCCCGCGAATTTTCTCTCCTTGGCGCGCTGCATCACGGCTTGCATTAGCTGGCGCCCCACGGCCCGATTCTGCGCCGCGGGATCAATCGTAATCGGCCCAACGCCCGCAATCGGTGTCCGCTCATCCAGGCAGTTGCTCCCGATAATCCGCCCTCCCTGCTCGGCCACCAGGCAGAAAAATCCCGGGTGAGAGAACATCATCGAAAGGATGCGGATGGGAAAATCGGAAGTGGGAAAATCGGGAGGGAAATTGTGGTGAGCGGAGAGTTTCCCGAAGGCTTCGAAGCAGATTTTTCCGCAGGGCTCGGCATCCACAGAGACCGCCCGGCGTATGGCGACCGGTTGCTCTTCGGGTTTGGATGCTTGTGAAGGCCCAAGCGGGCGCTTGCCCCCTCTCCGTACGCTTTATACATGAGAGTCGTTTCCCAGTGAAGCAGATTCGTCAACAGGGCGCGAGTAGCTAGCTCGAACGTGCTGTCTCTATGTTCCCCTTCAATCTTTGACTACCGGCCACCCCGCGCTTACACTGGCAGGAATGGGTTCGCGTTCACGATACCCGGGTTCTTTCGGTCCTCGCATCAGTTGGGGCGGGATGTTCACGCCCGCGATTCGCAACATCATCATCGCGTGCACCGCCGTTTTTTTCCTTCAGACGATCATGAAGCTGCTTTTCCCTCCCGAATACACGGCGCTCTTCAATCACTATTTCGGCTTGGTTCCCTGGTACGTCACGCGGCGTCTGTTCGTCTGGCAACTGGCGACCTACTTGTTCCTGCACGCCACCATCTGGCATCTCGTTTTCAACATGCTGTTTCTATATTTCTTTGGGATGGACTTGGAGAGGACCTGGGGTACCCACCGTTTTTATCAGTATTATTTTTTGACGGGAATTGGCGCCGGCTTTATCAACGTGCTCATCAAATCGATCCTCGATCCGCGCGGGACCGGATTTTCCTTTGCGATACCCACGATCGGGGCTTCCGGGGCGATTTACGGTGTGTTGATCGCGGCGGGGATCATGTTTCCCGACCGCCAGGTCTGGCTGTTCCCGTTCCCCATCTCGATTCCCATGAAGCTGCTCGTGGCGGGCTCGATCATCATCGAATTTTTCCTATCGTTGGATGTCGGCGGGGACAATGTCAGCCACGTTACGCATCTCGGCGGGGCGCTCGTGGGATATTTGTATCTTCGGAGGGGTCTGTTTTTGTACCGCTTTCGCAACGGATTTCTGGATTGGAAACGGCGCCGCGCCCGGCGCAAATTTGAAGTCTACATGCGCGATCACAAGAACGAGCCGCCGCGCGATTCCGACGACCGCTGGGTGAACTAGGTTTTAGTAGGACGGGCTTCAGCCTGTCTTCTGTCGCGAACGAAAATCAAAACCGACAGGCTGAAGCCCGTCCTACTTGTTGCCTCTACGGATCTTCTCTTCGTCGCTTCCAATCACATGAAACTTCATGAAGTTTGTGGTGCCGCCCACGAAAAGGGGTGTCCCGGCCACGATGCCGACCACGTCTCCGTGATGGACGAGGCCTTCTTCGAGCAGGCGTTTTTCCGCGGTCTGGACCAATTCCTCGATGTCCGCCACTTTGCCGATGGTGCGGGGGAAGACGCCCCAGTTGAGCGACAGGCGCCGGCGCGTTTCTTGAATCGTGGAGAACGCGATAATCGGGCGGCGCGGGCGGTGCTTGGAAACCAGGCGCGCCGTGAAGCCGGTCTCGGTAAATACGGCGATCACTTTCATTTGCAATTCTTCCGAGGCATGGCAAATCAACTCGGAGGCGGTTTCCGCGATGTTAAATTGCGCGGGTTGCGGGCGAAGGATGTGGGCGTTATTGGCTTCCGCTTCGCGGATGATGCGGTCCATCATTTGCACGGCTTCCAGGGGATACGCGCCGGAAGCGGTCTCGGCGGAGAGCATTAGGGCGTCGCTGCCATCGAAGACGGCGTTGGCCACGTCGGAAGCTTCGGCGCGCGTGGGGCGCGGGTTTTGCGTCATGGATTCGAGCATCTGCGTCGCCGTGATCACCGCCCGGCGCGCTTCGCAGGCCCTGGCAATGATCTGCTTTTGCACCACTGGCACTTTTTCCGGGCTCATCTCCACGCCCAGATCGCCGCGAGCTACCATCACCGCATCCGAAACGCCTAGGATCTCGTCCAGATTGTCGATGGCCTCGGGCTTTTCAAGTTTGGCGATTACGGGGACGTCCTGTTTGGCGCGGGAAATAGCCTTCTTGGCTTGCAGCACATCCTTGGCACTGCGGACGAAACTGACGGCCACGAAATTCGCACCTTGCTCCAAGGCGAACACCAGATCCGCATGATCCTTTGGCGTGACGGCGGGGATGCGCAATTTCACGCCGGGCAAATTGATGCCTTTATGCTCTCCGAGGAGTCCGCCGTTGACGACTTTGGTCAGCACGGCGGTGGATGTCGTCGAAAGCACGTGCAACTCGATGAGGCCGTCGCCCAGCAGAATGCGGTCGCCGCGCGAGACGTCTCGCGCCATGCGCTTGTAGGTCGTGCTCACGCCCTCGCTGGTTCCGATGACCGATTGGATCGAAATTGTGAAATGCTGGCCCGCCACGAGCTGCACAGGCTTTTTATCCTTGAGCAGGCCGGTGCGGATTTTTGGGCCTTGCAGATCGGCCAGGATCCCGATCGGCTTGGCGAGGCGGCCGGAGGCTTCCCGCAGCCGCTTGATCGTCAGCGCGTGATCTTCGTGAGTGCCGTGCGAGAAGTTGAGCCGCGCCACGTCCATCCCGGCTTCCATCAGACGCACGATCATCTCAGAAGAATTGCTGGCGGGTCCGAGGGTGCATACAATTTTAGCGCTGCGAAAATTCATAACTTTGTTTGTCCGAACCCGTTCTGCCTGGAAGGGGTGTGAGGTTTCTTCGGCCTACTTCGTGGAGGCGAAGTCGCTCACCACATGATATAGGAAGATTACCCCTTTGTGAAAGCTATCGACGGGGATTCGCTCGTCGTCTCCATGGATGCGCGAGCTGTCGGCCTCGATCATGGGAAATGGTTCCAGGCCATACGCCTGCACCTTATGGAGGCGCAGACTTGCGGAATCCGTGGCCCCTGTTTCCATAAAAGGGACGGTGATGGCGCCGGGAAATTCCTGCGGCGTGAGCCTCTCGATGGCTTGATACAAGGGAGTCGTCAGCTCGGAGGGTGGGGAGTTTTCGCCGGAGTCGGGCGCGAGCTGGAAGCGGATTTGGGGATCGTTCACGATCTTGACGAATTGGCCCATCAATTCCTGGATGGAATGGCCGGGAAGCATTCTCACGTTGAGATTGGCGGTGGCTTCCGAGGGGACCACGTTGACGCGCACGCCGGCCTGCAAGATGGTGGGGGCAATGGTGTCGCGCAGCATCGAGTTCCACATGGGGCTTTCGTCGGAGAGATGCTTAACGGCCAGGTCGGCACGCTCCGGCTGCTCCAGCGCGCGCATCCATTTGGCGATTTCGTCGTCCTCAATCTTGGACAGTTGCTCGAAATAGCGCAGGGTGATGGTGTTCGGTTGCGCAGGGACTTGATACGTGCCTAATTTCGCGATGGCCGCCGCCAAGTGGACGACGGCATTATCTGGCCGGGGCATGGAGCCGTGTCCCGAGGGCCCCGTCGCGGTCACGATCACGTTGTAGGATATTTTTTCGCTGGCCTCGATGCCGACGTATTGCACCTTGCCGTCTTTCAGCATTACGCGGCCTCCCTCGTTGAGGGCATAGGCGCAGGCGATCTTGTCCCAATATTTCTGGATCGTTACCTTGATGCTGGCCGGGCCGCCTTGTTCTTCATCATCGCTCGCGAGGAAAAGGACGTCGCGCGCCAGGCGCGCGCCGCTGCGCTTCAGCTCGACCATCGTGGCGATGTTAGCGGCGAGCATGGCTTTGTCGTCAATCGAGCCGCGGCCGTACAAATAGCCGTCACGAACGATCGCCGCGAAGGGATCCACGGTCCATTTTTTCACATCGACGCCAACCGTATCCTGGTGCGCGAGCAGGAGCAGTGCGTTGGACGGGTCGGGCAGCGGGCCGGCTTGCAAGCGCGCCACCACGACGCTGCGGCCCGGCGCCATTTCGATCATTTCGTTCGAGATTCCCTCCTTTTGAAAAATGGCCGAAATATATTTCGCGACCTCGGCCTCATTGCCCGGAGGATTTACGGAATTGATGCGGACTAAATCGCTGAGCCAGCCCTGAGCTTCATCGGCCAGCTGGCTGAGGTCGGGCTTGGCTTTGGTTGCTTGCGCTCGGGCGACCGTGTCGGCGGCGAGCACAGCCCACGCCACAATGAACACGGTGAAGATGATCCGGCTTGCACGATGAAACATGGCGCGTTCCTCCGACCGAAAATTCCGCCGCATTGGCAACAAATTCATCGTACCATGCGCGCCGTGGATGCAAGCCCGCGCATACGGCCGTATGTGCCCCGAACAAAACTATATTTGAACATCCCGGCGCTTCGTGGCAGCATCGAAACAGCATAGCGGTTTCCTTTCGCGGGCCCGTGTGCTGGGATTGGATGGCCGTTTCCGGGGAGAATGCAGCGATTTCTTGAGGTTCAACAAGCGATGCCAACGCCCTTCGTCCGAAGACTGGTCCTGAGCGCGCTCTCGTTCACGCTCCTCTTTCCGCCCGGCGAACTTTCCGCCTGGGCTCAGGACAAGGACAAGCAAGCGCCGCCACCGCAATCGCAGACCGCGCCTGGATTCTCGATCTCCGTCACCGTCCCCGTGGTAAACGTCGACGTCGTGGTCACGGACAACAACGGAAATTTCTTGAAGGACCTCAAGAAAGAAAATTTCCGCATCAGCGAGGACGGCGCGGTGCAAACGATCACCAATTTCGCGCCTTCAGATGCGCCCATCACGATCGTGCTGCTTTTGGAATTCAGCAAACTGGGCTATCAATTTTTTAGCTACAACGCGCGCAACTGGGCCGCGTCCTTTTTGAACGATCTCAAGCCGAACGACTGGGTGGCGCTGGCCACGTTTAATATGCGGACAAGTATTGACGTGGACTTCACGCACAACCGCGACGAAATCATGCAAGGGCTATACACGATGGTATTTCCTCCCTTCAGCGAATCCAATATTTTTGACGCCCTCACCGAAGTGCTGGACCGCATCAAGGACGTCAAGGGCAAGAAAGCCGTTCTCGTCCTGGCCTCCGGAATCGACACGTTCAGCCGCATCACTTTGGACCAGACGTTGAAACGTGTCCGGGAAACCGACGCCACCGTTTTCACCGTCGGCGTGGGCGAGCGCTTGTTTATGAATCAGCCCAATGGGGCCTTTGGGCAGCAATTGACGTACCTTCAGGCGCAGAACCAGCTCAAAACATTCGCGGCGATGACGGGAGGCCGCGCCTGGTTCCCGCGCTTCGACGGCGAAATTCCAGAAATTATGCGGGACGTAGCCCAAAGCCTGCGCAACCAGTACAGCCTGGCCTATTCGCCCACCAACGAAGCGCTCGACGGCAAGTACCGCAAGATTAAAGTGGAGTTGCTGGCGCCGGACGGCGGTCCGCTGACGGTGCTGAACGAAAAGGGTAAAAAAGTTAAGTTCGAGGTGTACGCCCGGCAAGGTTATACGGCGCCGAAATCGAATGTGGACACCAAGTAGGGGGCACGACAATGTCGTGCCCGTACATTTTTATTACTGCCTGATAAATTCTGCGCTAGTCAAATCCACGGGCAACCCCGGCACCCGGGAAGCTTCAGGGCCTAAAGGCCTCGTTCATGCGTCGCTTATCGTCCGACCTAAAGGTCGGACCTCCTGAGCGGCAACTTTAAATTTCGATTGCGGGAGAAAGGTCGAGAAAAGGGCTGGACCTAATGGCGCCAGTTTTGATTTTCCCTGCCCGCTTGGTTATGCTGCGCCACGCAGATCCGGCCGGGCTCGGCTGTTGGCCTGCTGCTCCGATGGACACTCATGCAATCGCGGACTCTCTGAAAGCGGCGCAGCCCGTCGCACCAAATCCTCCGTTCTTGCGTTTCCGATTTCTTTGGTTCGCGCTGTTGTTCATTCTTTTGCTCGGCGTGGGAATCTATTTGCTACGCTACGAACTGCGCAGCTACGTTTTCCTGAATCAATTTCTCGATCCCCATGCTTCGGGACTCCTCGTGCGAATTGAGGGGCACGCGCTGGACACGCAGGAGATCACGCTTTCCACCATGCAAGGGCCTGTGCGAGCGCGACTGTACGTGCCACGAGGGGTCGCCCATCCGCCGGGCATGGTTCTGATTCACGGGATTCATCATCTGGGGATTGACGAGCCGCGGCTGGTCAATTTCGCGCGCGCGGCCGCCAGCGACGGATTTTCCGTGCTCACACCGGAGATCGCGGCTCTGGCGGATTATCACGTCGATGGCGCATCGATTGGCACGATCGGGGAATCCACCGCATGGTTGCAGCAGCGGCTCGGCACGGGTCCCGTCACCGTTGTCGGCGTTAGTTTCGCGGGCGGGCTTTCTCTTCTTGCCGCGTGCGATCCGCGCTATGCCCCGCACATCCGTGCGCTCGTTCTGATGGGCGCCTACGACAGTCTCGCGCGCGTGGTGCGATTTCTCGCCACGAGCCAGGCGGAATTTCCCGACGGGCGCATGGAGCCGTACACCGCGCACGATTATGGCGCGGCGGTATTTGTATACTCTCATTTGGACCAATTCTTTCCGGCCGGCGATCTGGCCGTGGCGCACGATGCCTTGCGCGACTGGCTCTGGGAGCGGCCCGGCGACGCGCAAGCGCTCTTCCCGAGGCTGAGCCCGGCGAGCCGCACCACGATGGAGATTCTGATCGCGAGGCAAATCGGCCGGTTGCGCCCGCAACTGTTAGACGCGATTCAAGCGGACGATTCGCAATTGTCCGTGATTTCACCGGAGGGAAAGCTGGGGGCGCTTCACGCGCCCGTTTTCATTTTGCACGGCGCCACCGATGACATTATTCCGTCCACGGAAAGCCTGTGGCTCGAAAAGGAAATTCCGAAGCCGTACCTGCGTGAGGCGCTGATTACACGCGCGTTTTCTCACGTGGATCCCGAGAAGGGCGCCGTGTGGACCGATCAGCTGCGCCTGGTTGAATTCATGGCCGGCGTTTTGCGCACCGCGAATTAGCAATACTGCCCACGAATGAATGAGCCGGAGAATCGCGGACCTCGTGGGTTGATTTTTAATCTCAAATTTCTAACTTCGAACTCCTAGCTTCAAATCCCGCATCCGCGACACTCCATCTATGGTTGAATTCGCGCCGGACGCCGATTATAGAGCGCCGCCGCCGTCTTGAGCATTTCTTCGCGATCGCCGGGCAGCAGGTAGCCTGCGGCAATCAGCTTATCCAGCGACGCCGCGTACAGCTTCACATAATTGGCCGCGCTGCCGTAGCGTTCTGCGAGTTCCGCGTCGGACAATTGCTGCCATTCGCCGCGGTTGCCACACGTTCCCTGGATGGAAGTGGTCACGACGGGCGGCAGCGAAACGGGAGTTGGCCGGCCAACCGGGTGATCGGCGTCGGGGAAGCGGACGCCGCCCACCGGCTGATCGTCCGCGTCGGTCAAAGGCACTTCCAACGCCGCTCCCGGCAGGGGATTAAAGTTCGCGGTGCTCGTGGGAGCAGGACCCAGCTTGAACAGCGACGACGGTGGAAGCGACGGTGCCTGCTGCGCGGAGGAAACACCGAGCTCGCGTTCCAGTTCCAGCGTCACGGCGCGCAAGTACGGCGCATACGAAATCGGATTCATATCCACCACCACGCCGCCGTTGCATCGGCTGGCGCGAGCGCCTTCGGCGCTTTGGTCGATGGGCGCAGCGGCATGGGGACTTGGCCAATCGAAACGCCGCGCCCGGACGTCTTGTGGAACGGCATCCGTCACGCTGGCGCGCAGACGGTAAAAATCGGTGTAATTGGCGATGTCGATGTAAAAGGGATCGCTCGCGGGCCTGGTCAAGATCGCCGATGAGGGAAGCGGTTTTCCGTCCGGCACGACGTACGGAAATTCCTCGATGCCAGCCGCGGCTGCAAGCTGATTGAGAGCGAGCCAATTGCCCGTTCCATCCACTGCGATCGCTCCGCCGAAAACCGCGCGCCCATCAACCGGGTCCGCATTAAAACCCTCCGCGATATATGTGTTGATGAAAAAACCGCTGAGGCTGATCCCGCCAAGAATCAAGGTGCGGTACACGCCCAGATCGGTGGGCGGCTTACTGTCCAGCTGCGTTCTCCCGGCGAGCAGTCGCGCAAAATCGCGAAGGATAACTTCGCCGACGCCCTCGGCCTGCATCGGCACGCTTGCGACGATCCCGGTTTGCCACTGCACACGCGCGTAAGACGTTCCGTGTTCAAACAGAAATCCTTTTCCAACGCCCGCAGCATGCGCCGATCCCGACGGTGGTCCAGACTCCGCGCTGCCATTCAAAGAATCCAGAAAAACGGGGTTGCCTCGATTTTCCGCTTCGATGACAATCGCCGAATTTGTGCCGGCCTTTTCTGGCGCGATGATTTCAAATTCAGACTGGTAGACGTAGTTGCCCTCGCCATCATGCGGCAAGGCGCCGAATCCATGCACGTTTTCTCCCGGCGCAACAATTCCCGATACCGTTCCCCAGATTCTTTGGTACGGTGTCGCGCCAAACGTTCCAAGGGATTGTGACCCGGCCACCGAAATCGAAGTGATCCTCGACAGCCGCTGGGAATGCGCCTCGCCCGCCTGGCGCTCTGCCATTTTCGGAGCGCCCGGCCGGGCCGGCATTGCGCCAAACGCGCCGCCGCACAAAGCGATCAAGGCAGCGCCACTCAAACCGATTCGCCGCAGCCGAGAAGGGTTCATTGATCTTTCCTCCAGTCCTTGGTTCGGACGTCACATCCCTTGCATTCGAGCCATAGTCTATATCATCCAGAGCCGCAAGTTCCCCTCCGTCGAGGAGAACGCGGCAAGGTCTGAAAGGGCGAGCTTTGCTATGCGTGATTTCACCACAATGTGATAGATTCCCATTTAACTCTCCATTTGGAAGGGGTCGCGTGCGCATATGAAAATGAATTCTGCCTGCTGGATGGTACTTTCCGCTGCAATTCTTTCCGTATCTCCCTCCGTTGCCGCCACAAATTCGTGCGAGGGCTTGGCTAGCCTTGCCTTGCCCAATACCACGGTCACGCTGGCGACGCCCGTGGCCGCGGGCGCGCTTACTTTGTCCGGCCCCACCAATCAAGCAGGGCCCTTGGCGTTGCAGGAAGTCGCATTCAAGGATCTTCCCGCGTTCTGCCGAGTCGCCATTACCATCAAGCCGACTGCGGACTCCGACATCAAGGTCGAGGTTTGGATGCCAGCCGCAAATTGGAACGGGAAATTCATGGCCATCGGCAATGGCGGCTGGGCTGGATCGGTCTGGTATGGAGTGATGGGTTCGCCGCTCACGCGTGGATATGCGACGGCGTCCACGGACACAGGCCACCAAGGCCTGCCCTTCGACGGCAGCTTCGCGCTAGGGCATCCGGAGAAGCTGGTCGATTTCGGTTCCCGATCGGTGCATGAGATGACCGTCAAAGCCAAAGCCATCATCGCCGCCTACTACGGCGGCGCCCCGAAGGTTTCTTATTGGAATGGCTGCTCGACGGGCGGCCGGCAGGGGCTTATGGAGGCGCAGCGCTTTCCCGCCGATTTCGACGGCATCGTCGCAGGCGCGGCGGCCAACAATTGGACGCGCCTCGCGGCGCAATCGATCTGGGTGGCCCAGGGCGTGGATAAAGATGAGGCCAGCCAAATTCCCGCCAGCAAATATCCGATGATCCATCAAGCCGTGCTGGACGCGTGCGACGCCCTCGACGGCGTGAAGGACGGCGTGATCGAAAATCCCAGGCGCTGCAAGTTCGATCCAAAGGTAATCCAGTGCAAGGGCGCCGACGCGGCGGACTGCTTGACGGCGGCCCAGGTGCAGTCGGTTCAAAGAATTTATACGGATGCAATCAACCCGCGCACCAAGCAGTTAGTCTATCCGGGCTTGGAGCCGGGCACCGAACTAGCCTGGCAGGTTCTGGCCGGCCCGAAGCCAAATCCGATTTCCGTCAACTACTTCACTTACGTGGTCTTCAAGAACAAGGACTGGGATTACAAAACGATGAACCTCGATAGCGACGTGGCTCTCGGAGAAAAGGTTGATCACGGCACCATCGAAGCCACCGACCCCAATCTGAAGCCCTTTTTCGCGCACGGCGGAAAACTCCTGCAATACCACGGCTGGGCCGACAACCAGATTTCTCCCAGGAACAGCGTCAATTATTACGAGAGTGTTTTGGAAGCCATGGGCAACCCGAGCAATTTGAGTGACTCCTATCGCCTGTTCATGATTCCCGGCTTGTCCCATTGCCGTGGCGGAGAAGGGGTGAATAGTTTCGATTCGATCAGCGCCATGGAAGAGTGGGTGGAGAAAGGGAAGGCGCCTAGCCAGATCACGGGATCTCGCATCGTGGACGGCAAAGTGGAACGCACACGCACGTTGTGTCCATATCCGCAGGTCGCCACATATCTGGGAAGCGGAAGCACCAACGACGCGAAAAACTTCGCTTGCCGGGCGGAATCGAAATAGCGCGTTGCGCGAGAGAGACCTATTTCGTCATTCCGAGCGGAGCGAGGAATCCCTCCCCGGTTTAGGCCAGTGAAAAGGGAAGAGAGATTCCTCGCTCCGCTCGGAATGACAAAAAGGGCGGGGGAGTTCCTTTCCGGGCCGTTAAGCCAAGGACGAGTCGTCGAAGCAGCGGCCTGACTCGATCTGGAACGGCGGCGCCGCCCGCGACGACGCGGTCGAATGCACTCGCCGCCAGGCTCCCCACGGCGTTGCCGCCACGGCTATTTGAGCTTATGCAATCTCGTCGCGGGTTCGATTTGCTCTAGCTCTTCAACCCCGCTACAATGGATCTTCACGCCGCACCTGCCCAATCCGTCCCGTATATCGAGAAAGGCACCATGGCTTCTAGAACCGTCTGGCATTTTGCGTATGGCAGCAACATGAATCGCGCTCAGATGCTCTCCCGCGCGGGAAAAATTTTGGAAGAGCACAACGCCTCCCTGCCGAATTTCGAGGTTCGTTTCAACAAAAAAGTTCGCGGGGGCACGGCCGGGGCTAACATCCAACCCACGCCCGGGAAGACCGTCCACGGCGTCCTCTACAAAGTCGAAGAGGGCTCGATGCGCTCGCTGGATCGCTACGAAGGCGTCCCGGATCACTACCGCCGCATCGAAGTGCAGGTGACGCCCGAAGGCGGACAACCCGTTCCGGCGCAAATCTACATCGCGCAGAAAGTGGAAAAGGGCTTGCGCCCGTCGGCGCCCTATTTGCAAGCGATGCTGGACGGCGCGGGCGAGCACAATCTGCCGGCTTCGTATATTGGCGAGATCAAGACCGCTGCCGGCGCGGCCTAGTCGCCGCCGCTTGCCGCCGCCGATGCGGAAGCTTTCCTTCACCGTACAGGAGGGATCATGGCAACTACATCGTTGCCGCGGGCCGCGTCCCGCGGAGGCAGTTTTCTGGTCGAGTCGTGCACCCCGGAGGATGTTTTCTCTCCCGCCGAACTTACAGACGATCAAAAACTCATTGGCCGGACCGCAGAAGAGTTCATTCGCAACGAAGTGGTTTCCGCCATTTCCGATCTCGAACAGCACAAACCCGGCTTGATGCCGCAGCTCTTGAAGAAGGCCGGTGAAATCGGCTTGCTGGGCGGGGGCGTGCCTGAGGAGTACGGCGGCGCGGGGCTTGATAAAGTTTCCAGCGTGAGGCTTGCGGAAGGATTGTCGGCGTACGCTTCCTTTGGAGTGAGCCACGGCGGCCACTCGGGCATCGGCACGCTCCCCATCGTTTTTTTCGGCACGGAGGAGCAGAAGAAAAAATACCTGCCCGTGCTGGCGACGGGCGAGAAGCTTGCGGCCTACTGCCTGTCGGAACCGCAAGCGGGATCGGACGCGCAGAATTCGCGCACGCGCGCCGAGCTCTCCCCCGATGGAAACTCGTGGATTTTGAACGGGCAGAAAATGTGGATCACCAACGGCGGGTTTGCCGATGTGTACATCGTTTTCGCGAAAGTCGACGGCGAGAAATTTTCCTGTTTCATCGTGGAGCGCGGATTTCCGGGTTTTTCCGCGGGCGCGGAAGAAAAAAAGATGGGCCTGAAGGGCAGCTCGACGACGGCCATCTTTTTTGAGAATTGCCAGGTGCCCAAGGAAAACCTGCTGCACGAAGTCGGCCGCGGGCACATCGTGGCGTTCAACATTTTGAACGCCGGAAGATTTAGCCTGGGCGCCTACTGCACCGGCGGCTCGAAGGGCACGCTGGAAATCGCCTCGAAATACGCGAAAGAGCGCGTGGCCTTCGGCAAGCCGATCGGTGATTTTGGCCTGATTCGTGCCAAGCTGGCCGAGATGGCCATCCGGATCTTCGCGGTGGAATCCATGATCTATCGCTCCGCGGGGTTGATGGATCGCGCCATTGCAGCAGCCGGCGACGGCGCGGACAAGTCGCAGCAATCGATGAAAGTGTTTGAGGAATACGCGATTGAGAGCTCCATCAGCAAGGTCTATGGTTCGGAACTGTTGGATTATGTGGTCGATGAAGCCGTGCAGATTTTCGGCGGCTACGGTTTTCACGAGGATTATCCCGTCGCACGCTCCTATCGCGACTCGCGCGTGAACCGCATCTTCGAGGGCACCAACGAAATCAACCGCATGCTAATCATCCAAATGCTGATGAAGCGCGCGATGGCAGGCGCCTTGCCGCTGATGCAAGCGGGCGCGCGATTGCGCGAAGAAATCATGGCCGGGCCGTCCTTCGAGGAGACTCCGGGGGGTGAGTGGGTTGCGGAGGAGCGGATACTGGCCGGACTGAAGAAAGCGTTCCTGCTAGTGGCAGGTGCGGCCCTGGAAAAATATCGCGAACACCTGGCGGACCAGCAGGAAATCGTCGCCGCTCTTTCCGACATTGTCATGGAATGTTACGCGGTCGAATCTTCGCTGCGGCGCGTGCAAAAGGCGGAAGCGGCGCGTGGCGCCGAATCTGCCGCCGTGATGGCGGATGCGGCGCGCGTGTTTCTGCACGATGCCGCCGACCGCGTCGAGATCGGCGCGCGGAAGGCCTTGGCCGCAGTGCTTGAAGGTGATATGCTGCGCACCCAGCTTGCAGTGCTGCGGCGGTTCTTGAAGCGCGACCCCGCCGACACGGTAGCGATGCGCGAACGCGTATGCGCGGCCGTGCAGGCCGGTGATCGCTATCCGTTCGAGGGCCGCTGAGCCCAACGCCGCAGGCGGACATATCAACTTTCCTCAGAAGCGCCAATTTTCAAAGGTACCGTCCCCACAAGAATTGTGTTCCGTGCATTTTCGCGATTTGAGCGATGCCTGAAATTCGCTCGCCGAAGCGCGACAGGAATCGTGCGGCGAGTAAGCAAGCTTGAGGGCGATCGCGTACAACAACTGCAAAAATGTGCTCCCAATTCCCATAGAAATTCTCTTTAAAACCGTACTACTAGTTCTATACCTCTAGTCCCACCTCAATTCACACCCACGTACCATATGAAAAAGAATGGCTTAGGATTTAAATGGATCATGACTCTTCTGGGTGACGAATTGCATCTAAATTTCTGTGTGGAAATGGGGGGGCATCCTAGTGAAGGTAAGTAGTGTATTCAGCGAGCAAAAAGCTCGAAAGTGGTTGTGGATCGCTCTGGGGACTTTTGTTGCCCTGCAGATTTACTTCGTACGGGAATTGTTGGCTGCGCTCATGCTCTTTACTGGTCTATTCGTCGTTTGCGCGGTCATCGCGCTGGCATTGTATCTGGTCGAGCGAGCGAGCCGTTGGGGAATTGGCGCCGCGGGACACCAGGCCAAACGTGCAATGGTAGCAGCCGAGGAAATCAGTAAAAAGCAGCTCCGCCGTCCACGTTCAGAGCCTGCCCAGTGATCGCGCTGGCCTGATCAGAACATAGAAACAGAGCGGCGGCGGCAATTTCGTTGGCAGTTTGGCTTCGGCCCTGTAGAATCGTGTCCAGAAAACTCCTAAGCTGATCTTCCTTCGAGACTCCCAGACGTTCCGAGAGCGTTTGGCCTAAATCTTTTGACATTTTCGTTTCCGTGACCGGGCCGGGGCAGATCGCGTTCACGCGCACGCCTTTCCGGGCGGCCTCGGCGGCGGCGACTCGCGTCAAGCCCAGCATGCCCGCTTTGGCTGCGGCATAGGGCGAGCCCCACCCAAAGGCCGACTTCGCGGACAGGCTCGAAATATTCAGAATTTCCCCTGAGCCGCGCGCGTACATTGCCGGCAGCACCAGCCGGGTCAAGAGGAAAGCGCCGCGCAGGTGAACGGCGACCACGCGATCCCACTCCGCAGCGGTGATTTCCTCGACCGGCTTCACGGGACCATACTCTCCCGCATTGTTCACCAGGATATCGACTTTCCCAAATTGGGACGAGGCCTCGTGGATGAGGCGCTCGCAATCCTTTTCATCCGCGACATCCGCGCGGACGGCCGCCGCACGGCCTCCCGCATCGCGAATTTCGCGCGCCACCGCTTCGATTTCCGATACTGTACGCGCCCCAACCACCACTGCCGCACCTTCCCCGGCAAACTTCAGCGCGATGGCGCGCCCGATCCCGCGCCCGCCACCGGTAATGACCGCAACTTTTCCGTTCAGCAACATTCGCTCCTCCGGAAGGAAGGGGCAGGATAGCATTTGAAGCGCGGGCAGCCAAACGAAGTATCCGCGGGAGCATCTTCGGATCGGAGATTCATAACTGGGAGTGGACGTAAGGGAGTTGTATAATCCGCTCGTGCGCCGCCGTCCACAGCGAACGATTTCAAGCCCGCACGGCCCCTTCACGTCGTCGATGACATACCCGGTCTGGATCTTCCTGGCAGCCGCGTTCCTTGCTGGCGTCGTCGAAACCGAAGCGAATAGGCCGGCGCGCGCAGCCTCACAGAATCCCCTGGAAGAGCTGAGGATTCCCCCGATCGAACCGCCCAAACCCGTCGCCGCTGTGCCCACCTCGAAACGCACTCGCTTGGGCAGCCATTATTTGATGCTGGTGAACTCGGCCATAGCCAATCAAATGGATGCACCGAAAATGGCGCAATTCGCCCGCTCGCCCTACGACGCCTTGGCAGTCTCTTTCGCGGGCGCGTATGACACTTCTCCGGTCGTTTCGGTGGCCCCGATGCAAGCGAAAATTGCAAGCTGGAAAAGCTCCACTACCAAGGATATCTGGCCGTGGGTCTACCTCAACCGTATGATCGGCGCGAACGAAGCGGAGGGGAATGCAGACGCCAAAGTCCCTTACTTCCAGCGGTTTTGGGGATTGGACCTGGACGGCAAAGCAGGCGCGCGGAACGATTTTCTGAAAACTTGGCGAAATGCGCTACGTCTCGCCAGGGAAACAGGGGTCCCCGGGATTGTCTGCGATCTCGAGTTTTACAATAATTACAAAGCGTATGACGTGGCCGAGCTCGCGCACATGACCTTGACCCCGCAGCAAGACGTGCCGAATGCGTTAAGGCAGCTCGGTGCGCGCATGGCGGACATCGCGGCAACGGAGTATCCTGGCGCGACGCTGTGGTTCTTTTTCACCGGCTTTACCCGTCCCCAATACACGGTGATAGAGGGCCAGCCGTACTACCTGGCGGCGACTTACATTGCTGAAGGGCTGCTCGACCAAATTCTGCAGCATCGCCTTCCGCTCCGGGTTTTGTCCGGCGGCGAAGTGGGCCTCGGCTATTGCCACAAATCCGTGGAGGATCTTCGCCAGGCGATCGGAAAACGCGCCGCTGCCTTCGCGCCTCTCCTGCAAAAATACAGCGGCATCCTGGAACTCGCCGGGACGATGACCTTGTGGAGCGATCGGGCGGCCAAGAAAAATTGGGTGGCTCATGGAGTTTGCGGGACCTCATCGGCCGCCACAGTCGAGGATCTGGTCCCGTACATGGAGATCTTGTTCCGGTCTTACCGCTACAATTGGCTCTATGGCTCTCCAAATGGCGGATATTTCGCCTTCCAATCCGCGAGCGCACCCCGCTTTGATACCGCAATCGCGGCGGCAAAAGCCCGTGCCTACGGCGCGGCAGACGCGCGGCCACACCTCAGAGATTGAATCTACGCGAGTCAGAGTGTCTGTTATTGGGTGCTGGTTTCTTTCCAGCGCAGGCTGAAGGCCCGCGCCACTAACACCGCCTCGTGAAATTCACACTCTTCTTGTGATTTTCAGGGAGGACAGGAGGCCCCTTTCGGAGCCTCCTGACGGTGAGTGAGGTGAGGGGTGAAGCGAGGTGGAAACTTTTTAGCGGTGGCCGCCGCCGTGGCCAGAAGGCGCATGGCCGCCACCAGGAGAACCACCGCGAGAGCCGCCGCGCGGAGTCACGACAGGCTGGCGCATATTGAGAGTTGGCCGGCTCGATCCGCCGCCGCTATAGCCTCCCCGCGAGTATTCTTGAGACGGCCGCGATTGCGTGGACGATTGCGGATAGCTCGATCGCGCCTGCGGCGTGCCTTGTCCTTCAAAGGTGCGGCCATTCGGTTGAATTTGGCCCGATCGCGAGCCAAAGGTGTTGAAACTGGGCCGCGATGTCTGCCCGGAAGCCGGCCCGCGGTTCGCATAGCCGCCCGGGTTGCCGCCACGGTTGAAGTCGCTCGCTCCGCGGCCGCCCTGAGCCGACGTGTTCTGGCGAGCAGTGTTGCTATAGAAATGCTGGCCGCTGCTCGCCCTGCCCGGAATCGATCCAGGGCTTACTTGCCGGTTCGTGGACTGGTAACTCTCGCGCGAAGGCGATATGGGGCTTCGACCCGTCAACGCGCTCGCCTGACGGAACGATGCCTCATCCACTCTCGCCTGCTGCATGGGCACGCGCCCACGCCCAAACTGATCGGCTTGCATCGAGCTGACGCCTGCACGCACCCGCTCATCCGTGAACGCGCGGTCGACATTCGAGAAACCATTCGGGCCTGCCCGGAGTGGACCAATGCCGCCAAAGTTGTTGTGTGTGTTGTAGACACTGGCTACGCCCACGCCGACTGCACCGTGCCCGTACCATGGAAAGAAGCGGTCTCCCGGCCCAATTGGCAGCCAGCCCACGGTGCCGAAGCCGAAGCCGAATCCTGCGCTGACACCCCATCCTCCTCCGCGAAACCCGAGAAACGAAACATACGCCGGCGCCCACAGCGGACGATACCCACCGTAAACGGGGCCCGGCCACCAGCCCCACGCCCCGCCATAAACGAACCAGCGTCCGTAGTGGTAGGGTGCCCAGCCCCAGGGTTCATAGGAAACCCACGTCCAGCCATAATAGGGCTCATAAACCCAGCGTCCGTCGCGGTATGGCACCCAGCCCGGCCCTGCAGCCGGAAACCAAACAGAGCCGTAGTCCGGGACATTCGTCCATTGACCATAAGGATCCAGATCCTGCGTGCCCGTGTAGTAGGGATTCGTGTGTTGCCAGCTTTGCGCGCCTTCGATGGTGTGATCGCGGTCGCTATTCCACCTATCCCAGTCGTCTCTGCCGGGTGCACCGGAGACTTGATATTGCGCGGTATCTGCAGTGCCTTGAATGGTGATGCGCTGGTCGCGCTCCACGCGGGTGCTTCCCTGCGGAGTGGAAATTTCCGCGGAGCCCTTGCGCACGTCGACAATCGTTTCGCCGTCGGAGTTGACTAAAATCCGGTAGCTGCCTTCTTCGCCCGAAGCTGGATGAATCGCGACGTTGGGCGTGTCGATCTCAATGTTCGCGTCGTTATTTTTGAAGACTTCATAATTCACCAAGCCTTGCCCGATCTGCAGTTGCATCTGCGTGCGCGCCAGGCTCACCACATTGGCCGTAGTTTGATCCGACAATCGTAGTATGTTCGCGTGATCCAGTTGAATTTCCGCTCGCGCGTTCGGCCCCGTCGAAATATGGTCGCCATTTACTACAGGTGTGTTTATTACCGCAGTCGTCCAGTCATTCGATCCGCTATGCTGTGTGGAAACGTCCCCGCGAACGAAGCTGATGCGCGCCGCCCCAGGATCGCCCTGCGGCGCTTGCTGCGGTGACCCCTGAGGCTGCGGCCCACCCGGTCCCTGCGGCGGATAGGGCGCGGGAATCTCCATCGGCTGCTGCGAAGCTGGCGGCGCTTGCTGCGCTCCAACGACGGCACCCATGCTCAGAAAGAGGGCGCCGGCAAGAAATACTGCTTCCAGACTCCCAAGATAACTCTTCATGGCCGGTCTCCCAAAATTCTCAGGCCCAAGTTTGTCTTCATTCGGTTTAGATGATTGCATGGGGGCTGCCAAACGAGACCGCAATCCAGCGTCAAGCTAACCTTTTTATCTGCAGCTAGATACAAGATGCTAACGCGGATCAGCTCGGTCTTCTTAACCGCTTATACGGTGGTTCTCACGCACGGGGTGGTGGTTTTCGGCCACTATCAACTGGGGGAATCACCATTCAATCTTCAGTCAGTCTTCAGGAGGATCCGGCACGCCTAATTTTGAGAGGCGGTAACGTAGCGCGTTGCGGGAGAGGCCGAGCGCGCGGGCGGCCTGGCTCTTGTTCCCGTTGGCGTGGTTGAGGGCTTCGCGGATGGTTTCGTCTTCCCATTGCTCGAGGGTGACGCCGGACGGGAGAACGTAGGGTGAGCCGCCCGCTGCGGGGGAACGCTTGGCGGGATCGTCGAGGTAAACATCGGCGGCGTCCAGTGTTGTGGCGGTGGAAAGAGCGACGGCGCGCTCGATGATGTTCTGGAGTTCGCGAATGTTTCCCGGCCAGCGATAGTCCATCAGGCGCTTCATGGCTTCGGGCGTAATTCTGGTGATCGTTTTTCCGGATTCCTTCCCGTAGCGCTCGAGGAAATAATTGGCCAGCGCGGGGACGTCTTCCTTGTGATCGCGCAGCGGAGGGATGTCTATGGCCACAACGTTGAGGCGGTAATAGAGGTCCTCGCGGAAGGTGCCCTCTTCCAGCGCGGCGCGGAGGTCGCGATTCGTGGCGGCGACGAGGCGCACATCCACTTTGAGCGTTTTCGTTCCGCCAAGGCGCTCGAATTCACGGTCTTGCAACACGCGCAAAAGTTTTACCTGAATGACGCCGGGAACATCGCCGATTTCATCCAGAAAGAGTGTGCCCTTGTCGGCCAGCTCGAATTTTCCCGGTTTGCTTCCCGTGGCTCCGGAAAACGCGCCCTTGTCGTATCCGAAGAGTTCGCTTTCGAGAAGATTTTCCGGAATTGCGGTGCTGTTGATTTTGATGAACGGACCCGAAGCGCGCTGCGAATGCTCGTGAATGGCGCGCGCAATCAGATCTTTTCCGACACCGCTTTCGCCGCCGAGCAGCACCGTTGAATTTGTCGGCGCAACGCGCTCGACGAGCGCGAGCACGGCCTGCATCTTGTCGCTCTGCGCGATGATGTTGTTGTAGGAGTAGCGGCGGCCGAGCGCTTCGCGTAGCGAACGGTTTTCCTCGCGCAGGCGGCGCGTGTCGAGCTCTTTGCGGATTACCAGGACCAGTTCGTCGAACGAAAACGGCTTAGTAACGTAATTGCTTGCGCCGACTTTCATCGCTTCCACGGCCGATTCGACCGTCCCATATGCCGTCATCACCACGACGGGCAGCGCGGCATTCGCGCGTTTTACCGCTTGCAAGAATTCCAGGCCGCTCATCCCCGGAAGGCGCAAATCCGTTACGACCAGGTCCGGCTTTTCGCGCACCAGCAGATGCAGCCCCGTTTCCGCGTCCGCCGCCGAGTGCACGATGAAACCTTCTTCGCCCAGTTGCAGCTCGAGCAGCCGCCTCATCTTGGCTTCGTCTTCGACAATGAGAATCACCGCTTTTTCGTTGCGCGTGGTCATGGGTTCAAGTAGCACAGACTTCAGTCTGTGGGGTTTCGGCCTTGCAAGGCCCAAAACCCACAGACTGAAGTCTGTGCTACTGGAGGCCATTGTGCCAGCGCGCGAGCAAGGATGGAAGTGAAGCCGCAAATCTCGATTGATTGTAGAATCTTCTGGAGTCGCAAATCCTGGCTGCCGATCTCTTGCATAAAGAGGAACGATGAACGGAGAACTTTCAGGGAAGACGGCGATCGTTACGGGAGCAGGCCGGGGCCTGGGCCGATCCATGGCGCTGGGCCTGGCGCGGGCCGGAGCAAACGTCGCAATAACCGCGGCACGCAATCGAAGCGAACTCGACGGCGTAGCGGAGGAAGCCGCGAAAATTCCAGCGGCAGGCGCGATCCATCCGTTGCTGGCCGATGCCGCGAGCGAAGAGGATTGCCAGCGCGCGGTAAGCGAAACGGTGCGGGAATTCGGCGGGGTGCACATCCTAGTCAACAACGCGGGCCGCGGAATGCGTTTCGTCAGCGAGAAATTTTTCGACACGCCCACAAAATTCTGGGAGACCGACCCAGCCGTCTGGAAAATGATCGTCGACACGAACGTCAACGGCCCATTCCTGATGTCCCGCGCCGCCGTTCCGCACATGCTGAAGCAACGCTGGGGCCGCATCGTCAACATTTCCATCAACCAGGAAACTATGCGCCGCGCCGGCTTTTCTCCCTATGGCCCCTCGAAGGCCGCGCTCGAATCCGAAACCATCATCTGGGCGCAGGATTTGGCCGGCACCGGCGTAACCGTGAACGCCCTCTTGCCCGGAGGAGCCACCGACACAGGCATGGTCCCCGCCGACATCGCTCCTCAAGTGCGCCAGAAGCTCCTTCATCCAGACATCATGATTCCGCCGCTCCTGTGGCTCGTTTCGGAAGCAGCCAGCGGAGTGACGGGCCGTCGCTTCGCCGCGAATCTGTGGAACACCACGCTGCCGCCGGAGCGAGGCGCCGAGAAGGCGCGCACGGCGGCAGGTTGGATCCCGCGCGCTTAATAACCATGGTAGGCTATGATCCGCAGTAATTTGTTGAGGCTTCCATCGGTATCGACGAGAATCGGGCGGTCATGCTTCAATAAAATCTTCATTCTTGTAGAAATGCACATCTCCTATTGCAAGCCGCTCAATAATCACGTCCGTTGATTCAAGTTCAATGCCAAGCCATTTTCTGCGCTTTTTTTCGCACACGGAGAATGTGGTGCCGCTCCCACCGAACGGGTCCAATACCACATCGTTTGAGTCAGTGCTCATTTCCACGATTCGATCAAGAAGCTTCGTCGACAGAGCATTGGCCCTGCGCTTTGACGACTTGAATCTCCTGTGCCGGACAGGGGAAATATCGTTCCACACATCCGTCAGGTTCAGTCCCTTGGGGTTCAAGGAAGCACGATGGCCGCCGTAGTCCTTCACGTCACCCCCACAGTGGCGGCACTTCTTGATTGGAATCCGAATATTGTGGAAAGTCTTAGGCTTGCCCTTGCTGAAATAAAGGAGACTGTAATGACTGGGATACAGTCTCCCAGATATAGGCAGCCCCAGCTTCATATCCACAACAATCCAATCCCGGAATTGCATTCCCCTGTCAAGAAGGGCATTGGACAGGCGTACATTCCATTTCGGGAGGTTATATAGAAAAAGTGAACCACCCTCCTTGAGTATACGGATGCACTCGTCCATCCATTTGTAACACCATCCCAAATAATCCGCTTCGGGCAGCCTATCGTTAACGCCGTTGCCGTAATTCTTACCGATGTTAAATGGTGGGTCAGCAAATATGGTATCTACGGAATCCGAAGCTATGAGGGGAAGGATTTTAAGACAGTCCCCTTTGAACAATGCCCCTGACTTCGTCTGATAAACTGGTTTGAGAATCCCATTCCGACTGAACAACTCCAGGGTAAAAGGACTCGCTAGCTCTGAAGCTCGGATGCCAAGGCGCCCGCGCGGTTTGGCCAAGACAATCCGTTTTTGATTTTTACTGGGGCTAGGCTGGGTCACAGGAAAGTTTCCATATAGGTGGGGTATTCCTTGTAGAACGTGCAGTAGTTTTCGAGCAACTCTTTGTCAAGCTCAAAGCTCAGCTTAGCCACATTGATTTTTCCGTATAACCTACTATCTAGCCAATGTTTCTCCCGAAGCGTTAAAGGGGGAACTGAAATTACCAAGGAATTTCCCCCGGTCCTTACAAATCTATGATTAAGAACCCCAGCGGTACGCAGAGCAACCTCATCTGAACCCGTTCCGATCAGCCCCCCTAATGTCAGCATCGGGGCCCCGTCACGGTAGATGTAATTGAAAAACTGAATAAATTGGAGGCCACGAGTGGCCAGCGTCCTGCGAATTCGTTCGACAATTACTTCATAAAAAAGTGGAGCGACATTTGAGCCCAAAGAAGCTTCCCGCTGTATCTTGCCAGTCACATATTGCGCAAACCAATTATTAAACGTCTCATAGATGATGCGTTCGCGGTCGCCCACAGGTAGGGCATCGAGATCGTATTGGTCCTTCGGCAATTTTGGTCTTGCATCCGTGGTAACAATCAAGATGCTTTTCGGTGCAAGCCGGGAACAAACACCATCGATATCCTGCAGTACTTCGGGATCGAGTGACCGATCATAGTCTAACCAGGCGAGTAGTCGCTCTTGAAATTGTCCCGGGTTTAGTTGAAAGCGGCGGCTCTCGACTTTCCGCACGTTACGCGACCTGCACCTGCTGAGTCAACGACGGATTCATCCGGCGATGCAGAAGTTCCAGTTCCCGGTAGCCTT